>Ga0154020_10000226_pt1 | contig 66697 bp, 51 predicted proteins | sample Klosneuvirus_201_FD_109709 | JGI IMG/M metagenome (GOLD analysis project Ga0154020, IMG submission 109709) | Active sludge microbial communities from wastewater, Klosterneuburg, Austria - Klosneuvirus_20160825_MG | ecosystem: Engineered > WWTP > Aerobic digester > Activated sludge | place...
ATAAATCCAATAATACTAAAATGAGAAAGTGCGGTAAGTCCGAGAGCTAATATAAGGCGTGTCCAATGTCTTTTAAGTGAGTAGGTGTAAAGAGCTAAGCGTACAAATTTTCGAATGAGAGGTTTGATTGTCGGATTCATCTCCAGTACTTTGAGTCGAGTTTCTATTCTTTGAGAAAATAAAACAAAAAAACCTGCAAGATACAGAAAGCAAAGACTTCCTGTAAGTAATAAGACTTTAAGTGCAAAACCTTTTTTTTGAATTTCAGAAAAACTTGTTAAAGCAGCAAAAGTAGCAAAACATGAAAGTAAAAAAAGGCCAAGAGAACGATCTGCTAAAATGGCCCATATAGCTTTTAAACGATTATCTTTGCTATTTTTTACAAAGAAATAGCCTTTGTAAATATCGCCACCAATTCCTCCTAAGAAAGTTAAATTGATGAAGGAACTAAATAAAGATAATTTAATCACTTCTAAAAATCCAACTTTAATGGATTGGATCGGAAATAAAATATACCAGCGAAGACATAGACTAGTAAAACTTAATAAACTAAGGAGAAACAATGTAAACAGTGTGGTCATTTTTATTTGAGATAAGTAATCTAGGCGGATCAGTTTTTTATTAATAAAATACCACATCAGAGTTAATGCAAAAATAACTCTGATAAAATTCCAGATTTTTCTTTTGTTAGTAGTTTGAATTTGTGCTATTTGCATGATCTGTTTACATTATCTATTCAAGTGGATATAATCAATTAAAATAGGAAAAATTATCTCATCAATTTCAAGACCTATTTTAATAATTTGCTAAGGAAGTATGAATAAAACTATTGCTGTAACTCTATTTCTGTATCTGCTATTGATTTTAGCGTTTGGTGCATTACTCCTATTTGTTCCTTTTGGACCTTGGGATCATGATTCCGGGTATTATTTATTGGTTTCTTCTATGAGAAATGCAGGATTATTGATGTACAGAGATTTTCCGCTTCAATACCCTCCACTGCAGTTATTAATCAATAGTGGATTGATGAGTCTACCTTTGAGTCGCAATGAGTTAGCATTATTGATTCCATCATTTTGGCTTTTGTCGAATTTAATATTAACATTCTTTTATAGTTTAAAAGTGACAGAACACTTAAGATTTTCATTGCTGATGGGTATAATTTATTGTTGGTTTATGATTGAAAACGGTGCCAATCATGTGACTCTTGAGCAAGGGGTGATTTTTTTTGGTTTGCTGGCTTGCCTTGTCCTCACTCCTTTTATTAATACTATTCCAAAACTAATGATGGCATTTTGCATGAGTACATTCAGTTTACTCTGTAAACAAATTGGAGTTTTATTTTTTATTCCAACTTTATTTCAACTCATTTTCATGCGACCCTGGTCATTCAAATTACTCATTGCAAGTTTTATGGCAGTCCTAACTCCCATCCTACTTGTTTTTCAATTTAACTTTGTAGATCTGAATGATATCACTAAAAATATTTTTTTAAAAATTGTTAAATATGGTCAGGCTAAAGGTCTTGATTTTTCCATCTTCTTTTTAGAGTTTCAGCGCAGTCCCTTTAGTATTGCTATTTATATACTGGTAATATTATGTGGCTTTATTCTGTATCAGCAAATTCGCTTGAAGAAGAAAAAGAACGAATTAGTCTTACTATTTATTCAGTTGCTATTATTTTTTCTTTTTCTTGGCACGCGACTGATTAGAAACTTTCCTCATTATAGTATTAATACTTGGCCTCTGATTGTTTGTTTGTTTTGTTTGAGTTATAAGTATGGTCATCAAATCTTTCAATATTTTCCCAAAGCCTTAGCAATCACATTACTGGTTCTGTCTCTTTATATGTCTCAATCGATGATAAATAAAATTCCTTCCTCTGCTCATTCAAGTGTCTTATTGGGCTTTTTTGCTCCTTTGGCAGAAGAAATTAAAAAATTACATTTAGATGAATCAAAAATATTACAACTTGGTGAAGAACCTATTATAGAGTTTCTATCAGCAAAATTACCTAGTCACCCTCAGTTTGGATGGTCCACTCCCTATGATCTTTATAATCCATCAGGGGAGGTCGCTGTTTTAATTGACCATGGAAAGAGAGTGATCGAGCTTGACCTGGTTCGTAAAAAACTGGTGAATCGTGGTTATCGCTTGAGTTATGAAAATCAGTTTCCTAACTCAAGTGAGCCTATTTATGTCGGACAGATTTATCAAAGACAAAAGTAACAATATCCAGTCTGAAGAGTGAATTCCCTCAATTCTAACACACCTCGAGAATGACAGTTTTCAGCAGAATCTAATTAAAGTGAGTAGACTTCATAATAAATAAAGGACGATTGAGAAATTCACCCAAACTTTCATTGCGTACTAAATTATTCGAATTAGCCTCGCGATATTCAATTTTATCATCAATTTTTTCAGCAATTCCGATGGATTCAATTTTCCAATGAGAATGGATTCCACTGGTAATAAAATCGATCATTTCTTGCTTAGTGCCATTTTTGAAGAGTCCATTTTTTATATCACCACGCCAATTAAAACCCAACTGAAAAACCAGAAAACGGGTTTGCTTTGAAATTTGATTTAACTGAATTAAAATATCATTTTTGACAGCATCAAGAGACGAGCGCGTGGGGCCATAGTCATCACCTGTATGGTGAAGGACATTTAATAAAAAAGTGAGATCAAATTTTAATAGATCATTATTATCAAATCTATAATACTGATTCGAAACAACAGCACGATGATTCAACTGGAGTAATTGCAAGGCTTTTTCGATAAAAAGAGAGTGTTCTTTATTTCCTTCATAATAGTAGACTTTTTTTGCGTCATTGATAAGAGCTTCTATTGTGAAAAATCCAGTATTGCCACCAATATCTAAAATAGTCATATCTGTTATATTTAATTTTTTTAAGATATAGTTAAAGCGTTCATATTCGTAACGACTTTTGGTAAGGATTTTTTGCTCTCCAAGATGATCTTGTAAAGCTCGTGGTAAGCTCTGGTAATTTGAGTGTTTACTGATATTTGAATAAAGTTGTAGAAGATCAGCCTTTATTATTTCAGACATAGTCCGGAGCCTCTTTTGTAAAAATCATTTTTGTATCATTTCTATTATAAACATCAATCTGAAGCCACTCTTTATTAATTTGCAACGGATTAAAGTGATGGCCATGATCAAGCTCAAGAGGTAATTTACCCTCTAGGTGATCACTGACGATACCTCCTAGCCAGAAATATTGGGCTCTTGGAGTTCGTGGCATAATGGGTTTATTCTCGATTAGTTCCCAATCATATAAGAAAGATTCAAATAAATTAACCTTTCCATCAACAAATAATTGTGACGGTCCCCAGAATCTCGGGTTGGCTTCAATCATATATGGCGTTTTATTATGAACTCTAATTTCAATCATGACTAAACCAAAAAAATTAAGATCTTGAAAGAGTTTAATGTATTTCATTATTTCGTCTTCAAATACTAATTCACAGAGTTCAGCTGCAAGGATTGATTTTCCACCAAATTGTTGTAATAAATTTCGTTGTGTTGTCAGCTCATAGCTTCCATCTTTGTAAAAATAAAAGAGAAGATAATAGCTTTCGCCCAAGATCAAATCCTGATAATAAAAATCTTTCTGATCACAAAGATTTATAAATTGATTGTGCTGCTCTTGATTTTCAATCAGATATGGTTTAGTTGGTTTGTTCTTAGCCGTGACATATTGTATGGGTTTAGCCACATAGGGAGAATGAAATTTTTCCGAAAATTGTCTTTCATTAGGTGTGTGAATGCCATTCTTGCAGCAAAGGTCTCCAAAACTTTTTTTATTTGAAATCAATTTATAAAGCTCGAGTTCAACTAGTGGAATAATAAAATTCTGAGCTTCAAGTGCATTTTTATTTTTTAGCAAAAAACGATTTAGATACTCCGTTGATGGTGCAATCCACAAACTTCCTGATTGAGTCTGAACCCTTATATCTACAAGCATGTGCAGAAGTTCAGTTAATTTTAATTCATCAGTCGTGCGCGTTTTAATTACTTTATTTGCGTATTCAGTTAAAAAAATAGTATCGTCATTGTTTCGGGCCACCAGCACATAGGGAATATTCAATGGTTCTATAGTTCTCAGAAAAGCCACAATGGCTCTTTGATTATATCCTGTAAAAATAAGTATTGTTCTTTTCTCTTTTACCACTGGATTATAAAACCTTGATTGTTGTAAAACTAAATCGACAGTTTTGTAAAAAAAGTTTAAGTAACCACCTAGGAATTACTATTTCCATTGTAGTTGTCACTTTCACTTTGCTGCGACATAATCGTTGTACGACTTGCTCGTTAAAGTTCAAAATCATGAATAGGATACTTTGCAAAAAACTTCTTAAATAAATATTATTTAAAACACTTAGTAAGCTCATTGTACTGTCAACTGTAAGGCACCTTTGAGGCTTCGGAATACGAGTTCGGAGCGGAGCCGAAGCCGAGCACCGCTTGTCTGAGGCTTTACGGAGCCTCAAAGATGTTTTGCAGTTACCACTATTGCGAACCCACAAATTAAGATTTATAAAGAGGTTCATGTTGAAAGCCCACCCTTTCTTCTACGACATAGAGTGGTCTTTTCTTGGTATTTTCAAAAATTCTCCAGAGGTATTCACCAATGATTCCCAGAGCAAGTAGAATGACTCCACCAATAAAGCAAAGTAAAAAAACAGCAGTAGAATGGGAAATAGAAAATTCATTGTTTCTGCCGAAAATAGTGATGAGTATAAAGAGTAATGAAATCAAAATGGTGATACCACCAGCGATGGAAATAAATCTAACTGGTAAATAAGAATTAGTAATAAAAATATCAATGAGTACTTTTATTTTACGAGCAAGAGTGTACTGACTCACTCCTTTGAGTCTTTTGCGTCTTACGTAAGGTATTTCTTGATGTCTATAGCCTAAATACATTAATAAAGAAGGTAAGTGACTATTTTTTTCTGCAATTGAAACAATTCGATTGCTGACTTCACGATCGAAAAGAAAAAAATCAAAGCCTCCCTTTGGATATCGATAATTAATATGTTTTTTAATAATGATATGCACATAGTTTGATAATACGGAACCAACACCTGTTTCCTCACGACCTTCACGGCATGCAACAACTAATTTGCAACCTGATTCCCAAATCTTAATCATAGAATCAAAAAGTTCTACAGGATCTTGCAAGTCTGCTGAAATACGACCGATAACATCTCCTTTGGCATAGGCAAAGCCAGCGCAAGAGGCTGGATTTTGACCAAAATTCCTCGTTAAGCGAAGTATTTTGATTTGAGAGGGGTGCTGACTTTGGTATTTAAGGAGAATTGGATAAGAATTATCCGTTGATCCGTCATCAACAAAAATGAGTTCAGTTTCATAGTGTTCGAGTTTTTGTGAAAACTCGAGTATGGCTGGGATCGTATCATCTAAATTCGGTTCATTTTGGTAAACTGGGACTACTATGGAGAAAGTTTTTTTCATCATGATCTCTTTTTTTAATTCGCGAGGAAATCTTTGTTCTATTTAAATAAATGAAATTAATTAATTCAGCAATGGCTTGAATTTCAGTTTTACTGACGGATTCACCATTTGGGAAGCAGAGGCTTGTTGCTGCTAGTTTATCAGTGACTGGTAAATGATATTTATTGGTTGAAACATAGGGCTGGCTGCGATGGCAGCCAGGATAGTAATACTTTCTAACTCTGATATTTTCTTTGTGCAGTATTAAAACCAAGTCATCGCGGTTAAGAAATCCATCATTTGTCCATTTTGTTGCGATATAATGGTAATTATTTTTTTCATTAGGATCATAGTCAAGTAATTGAAGGGATGGGATGGATGCCAATTGTTTTTTGTATTCATTATAGTTTTCTAAATTTCTATTAATAAAAATGGGGAGTTGGCTTAAGCTTGATAATCCCATTGCCGCAGAAACTTCTGTCATTTTACCATTGAATCCAAGTCCCTCGACTTGATCAAGATTACTAAAACCAAAATTTCTCAATAAGCGGCATTGTGCAGCGATTGAGTCATCGTTGGTGGAAATAATCCCTCCCTCGAAGGCGTTAATAATTTTAGTTGCATGTAATGAAAAAACTTCTGCATTGCCAAATCCGCCAACCATCTTTCCTTTATAAGTGCAACCAACAGCATGAGCCGCATCGAAAAAAAGTTTTATTTTATATTTTTGAGCGAGTGTTTGTAAAGAATCAACATCACAGGGACGACCCCATAAATGCACACCGAGAATTCCAGTTGTTTTATGATTAATTAAGGCTTCTATTTTTGAAAGGTCTATATTTTGTGTGATAGGGTCTACATCGCAAAAAATCGGAGTTATTCCTTGTAGAGCTAGGGCATGGGCTGTGGCAATAAAAGTATAAGAAGGTACGATTACTTCTCCTTTAAGATTTAAAGCCTTTGAGAGCATCATTAAGCCAATCGTAGCGTTGGTGACAGCAATGCAATTCTTAACTTGAAGGAGTTGGCAAAATTCAGCTTCCAATTTTTGAACGTATTCACCATTATTTGAAAACCATCTTTTTTCAAAAATATCATCAAGATTTTTATTAAAGGATTCAAGATTACCAACATTGGGTCTGCCGACGTGAAGATTTTGTTCAAAGAGAGGTTGGGCGCCAAAAAAGGCCAGATCGTCGATGTTCTGCAATTTTTTCAATCGAATCTCCTTAATCCCAAGCTTAGGGTTGTCATTCAATTCACTGTATAAAAGACTTAATTTCACTTATCCACCAAAAATGAATAAAAGCGCAATAATATATTTCTTCGCATGATAAAGCATAGTGTACAAAATGAAACAATTATTTAAAGCTAATACATGAATCTGACAAAAGAATACGAGATAATCAAAAGACAGTCATTAGGATAACTTTGTACTTGCCAGTTTAGAAAATAGTCTTTATTTTAGGCTTTTAATCACAACATTTTAGAAAGGTTCATTTATGAATAAAATGGAAAGGGACATGGTTGCTCTTCTTAAAGATATGAAAGAGAACCACAGCGTTGTTGGTGTAAAAATGGAATTCGAAGCTGAAGGCACCAGAATTGAAGAAGCAATGAGGCTCAAAGAAGTCAGTCTTGCTGCTGGACTCACCCTAACCACTAAAATTGGGGGTTGTGAAGCAATCAAAGATATGTTTGATGCTTCTAGTTTGGGCACTAAGTATCTCGTTGGTCCAATGGTTGAAACTCCCTATGCATTAAAAAAGTTCGTTCAAGCAACCCACATTGCATTCCAACCTGATCAAAGAGATGATATGGAGTTCTACATTAATTTAGAGACCATTACAGCCTGCAAAAATTTCGATGAGATGTTAGCAATACCTGAGGCAAAGTTTCTTAATGGTATTGTTCTAGGACGTGTTGATTTGACTGGATCCATGAATTTAGATCGTAATTCAGTTAATAGTAAAGAAATCTTAGATATTTGTATTTCTATGGCAACTAAAGCCAAACAACATGGGAAAAAAGTGATTGTAGGTGGAGCGGTCTCAGTAAGTTCTTTACCTTTCTTTAAATCCTTTCCAGAGGGTGCTCTAGATAAGTATGAGACGCGAAAAGTTGTATTTGCGTGTCCAAAGGCGATCAATAATACCGAGCAGGCTTTTTTAAAGGCTGTTGAGTTTGAATTACTTTGGTTAAAAAATAAAAAAGAATATTATGGTTTCATACATCGTGAAGATGATGCTCGTTTAAAAATGATGGATGAGCGTTACAGATCCTCAATTGATCAAATTAAACAAAAATAACGTCTAGATCATTTCAAATACTAATTGAATGAGTTTAGGTTTTTCTTGAGATAATTAACCAAAGCGATGGCGGCATTTCATGCTGCCTCAATAATCTTAATAATTAGAAATCGTTGATTGACATTGTGAGTTTATTTTTTGAAAATAAAGGTCCTTATTTTCGTATAAAATGATTCAAAAAATCGAGTTGGTGTAATGGATTTAAATAGAGTTCTAATAACAGGTGCTGCTGGATTTATTGGTTTTCATCTGTGTCAAAAGTTATTGAATTCGGGACAGTCTATTCTTGGAATAGACAACCTTAACTCTTATTATGATCCTTTACTCAAGCGAGGTCGTCTTCGTCTTTTAGAAAAGCACCCAAAATTTCATTTTAATAAAGTCGATCTTTGTGATTCTGCTCTTGAAAAAATAATTTTAGATTTTAATCCTCAAGTCATCATTCATTTAGCGGCCCAGGCCGGAGTTCGCTATAGTCTTGAAAATCCAGAGGCTTATGTTCAATCGAATGTGATGGGAACACTGAAGCTTTTAGAAGTGAGCAGACATCTTTCTGTAAAACATTTTATTTATGCCTCTTCCAGCTCTGTGTATGGAGCCAACAAGAGTATTCCATTTCAAGAGGCAGATCGTGTCGATCAACCCATGTCCCTTTACGCAGTGACAAAGCGAACGAATGAATTGACAGCGCAAGTTTATTCTCAACTCTATAATCTTCCGCTTACAGGACTTCGTTTTTTTACAGTTTATGGATCTTGGGGACGGCCTGATATGGCTTATTTTTCATTTACCAAAAAAATCCTCAATGGAGATCCCATTAGTTTATATAATAATGGTAATTTAAAAAGAGACTTTACCCATGTTTCTGATATCGTTGAATCAATTGCGAGATTAATTCCAAAACCTCCAGTAGAAGTGAATGATTTAGGCGCAAGACACCAGATTTTGAATATTGGTGCCCACCAACCTGTTCCCCTCTTAGAGTTTATTGAAACTATTGAGCAGTTGCTAGATAAAAAAGCAGTAAAAGAGTACTTGCCAATGCAAAAAGGGGACGTCTTTGAGACTTACGCTGATGTGAGCAAGTTAGAACAGATTACAGGTTATAAACCTCAAGTTTCTTTAAAAAATGGTTTGAAAGAATTTATGGATTGGTATTTATCGTATTATGAAAGTACTGATCAAAAGGAAGTCTTTTCATAATACAGGGTGAATGAAATCACCCCCAACTAAATGAAAAAATAATTAGCCATGAGATTACGATTATTCATGGTTAGATATTACGGAAAGGGGAGGCACATTGAAACGCTTTCAAGGTAAGAAGATTATTGTCACGGGTGGTTGTGGTTTTATAGGATCTCATCTTGTACGTCAGCTTTTAAATGAGGACGCTCAGTCAATAGTGATCATAGATAGCTTGAGATATGGTGATACGAATAATCTTCCCGAACTTAAAAATCCCAAAGTCAAACTCTTTCAATTTACACTTGGTTTAGAAAAGTCAGCAGAAGTGGAGTCTGCGTTTCAAGGAGCCGATTTCCTTTTTCATTTAGCTGCAGAAAAACACAATCAGTCTAAAGACAGTCCTGAGAATGTTATCATCGCTAATATTGTTGGCACTAACTATCTCTATGAATTAGCAGTTAAAAATAATTTGAAAAAAGTCGTCTTCACCTCTTCCCTCTACGCTTACGGAAAAATGAATTGTGAAAATTTTAATGAAACTGATCTTGCTCATCCTACTACAGTTTATGGAGTTTCTAAATTTTCAGGCGAGGGATTGCTTTGGCATCATTTAAAAAAATCCCAGACTATGGGTGATGTCGTGAGATACTTTTTTGTTTATGGTCCAAGACAATTTGCGGGAATGGGTTATAAATCTGTCATCATTAAAAATTTTGAAAGAGTTCAACAAGGTTTACCTCCTGTCATATTCGGTGATGGTCAACAAACTTTAGATTATATTTTTGTCGATGATGCTGTCGAAGCCACAATTCAAACTATGCTAAGTCAGACTTCGGGTGAAGTGTATAATGTTGGAAGTGGACAAGGTTATTCCGTTAATGATTTAATTCAACAAATGAGACAAGTGAGCGCCTGCAACTTAAATCCTGAGATGGGACCTGCGGATTGGACTCATGGGAGTCGACGAGTCGGTAACAACGGAAAGATTCAGAAAATGATGGGTTGGAGTCCTAAAGTAAGCCTGTCTGAGGGGTTAGCCAAAACTTGGTCTTGGTTGCAGGAGTCCAAATGAACACTTCAATTATATTAACGATTATAGCCCCATGTTTTAATGAAGAGGAGAATGCACCTGAGCTGATTAAGCGAGTGGGTCAAATGTTTCGTGATAACAATATCGCAGGTGAACTTGTAATTGTTAATGATGGAAGTAAAGACCAAACTGAAAAAGTAGTCACAGAGTTAATGAAATCCAATACTTTTGTGAAACTGGTGAATCATAAAATGAATAAAGGAATCGAGCAAGGGTGGCGCTCTGGTGTTCAGGCCGCATCGGGCCCCTTTGTGTGTCTCATTGATGCGGATCTTCAGAATAGACCCGAAGATGTTGCTAAACTTTTTCGAGAAATTCAAACTCATCGAGTTGATTTTGTTCAAGGATCGCGGATAGTTATTGGTCGAAAAAAAGACTCTCGATTTTATTTAAGTAGGGGCTTTAATACCTTATTGAATACCGTATTTGGTATGTCGCTTAAAGATAATAAATCAGGTTTTATTTTAACATACCGAGTTTTATTGCAAGACATTTTATTTCACCGTTTCACGTATCAATATTTTCAAAGTTTTATTGCGATTGCAGCCAAAAGAAAAGGGTATTCGATCCGTCAGATTGATACTGTTTTTGAATCACGCCGTGCGGGCACCTCTATGATGAGTGCCTTCCCATTGAAAGTTATTTTTCGATGTCTGATTGATTTAATAAAAGGGGCCTGGGAGTATCGATTTTCTGAGTATAAAGACACAAGTCTTGAAAACTTTTTAGTGGATCATCAGCCACAAAAAATAGACCCGCCTCTTCAGGGCTGGAGGAAGCTTCTTTGGAATTTTTATTTCAAAACAACGCTCTTACACAAATGGATGATCACCAGTGATGCTAAATATTACTATGATCTTTTGAAAAAAAGTCAGTGGTTGACGTCTCAGGATTTAAAAACTTTTCAACTTACAAAATTACAAAAATTAGTAATACATGCCTACAACCATGTTCCTTATTACCGTCAATTATTGGATGCGAGTGGTTTCAAACCAGAGATGATCAAAGACCTTTCGGATATCACAAAATTACCAATGCTGGGTAAAAAAGATGTCCGAGAAAATCTTTACTTTGATTTGATGTCAGATAACCATGATCCTAAAAAAATTCTCAGAGTGCAAACAAGTGGTTCAACAGGCGAACCTTTTGTTTGTTTTGCTGATAAATCGCAACTCGAAATTCGCTGGGCTTCGACGCAGCGAAGTTTAGAGTGGGCGGGCTATACTTTTGGTGATCGTTGCGCTCGACTTTGGCATCAAACATTAGGAATGTCTTGGACTCAAATCTTTCGAGAAAAATTCGATGCTCTTTTGTGTCGAAGACTTTTTATCCCTGCATTTCAAATGTCGGATAAAAATATTTTGAACTTTGTGCAAAAATTAAAAAATTATGATCCTGTTTTAATTGATGGATATGCTGAGTCTTTTAATTTCTTATCTTATTATCTTCAAAACCAAGATTTAACGGGTCTGCGTCCCAAGGGAATTGTCTCTTCCGCACAAATTTTACCAGATCAAAGTCGCGGAATTATTGAAAATAAATTTGGTTGCGGTGTTTTTGATAAATACGGCAGTCGAGAGTTTTCAGGAATAGCCTATGAGTGTAATGCTCATCAAGGACATCACATCGTTGGTGACAGTTATCTACTTGAAGTTATTAAAGATGGTAAACCCGCGGCCCCTGGTGAATTGGGCGAAGTCGTTATTACGGATTTAAATAATCTTTGTTTGCCCATGATTCGATATCGATTGGGTGATCTTGCCATAGCCATGAACAATGATGAACTCTGCCCTTGTGGACGTGGACTCCCACGAGTGGGAAAAATTGAAGGTCGTGTTCAAGCTCTTATTTTTGCTGCCAATGGATCTTTTATTCCAGGAACATTTTTTGCCCATTATTTCAAAGATCATGACCAAATCATTCGTCAATATCAGGTCGTTCAGGATAAAAAAGACGAAATTATTTTACGAATTATAAAAGGACCTCAGTTCAATGATTCGAAATTTAATCAAATCGTTGATGGTTTGACTGAATACATTGGGGTTGAGACGATAATAAAAGTGGAATTCACTGATAAAATGGAATTGGGTCGAACCGGAAAGCATCAAGGAAGTATTTCAAAATTAAAATTTGATTTCCAAGAATTACATTGAATTTCACTGAGGGGAAAACATTTATGAAAATCGCTGTTATTGGTACAGGTTATGTGGGATTAGTGAGTGGAACGTGTTTAGCAGATCTTGGTCACGAAGTGGTTTGTATTGATATTGATCTTAATAAGATCAAAGGTTTAAAAGCAGGAGTAATGCCCATCTATGAAGCGGGGCTCGAAGAACTTGTTACTAAAAATGTAGCGGCGGGACGACTTTCTTTCTCTGATCAGATGATTGAATCGCTACATTGGGCTACTGCTATTTTTATCGCAGTTGGCACTCCCCAAAATGAAAATGGATCAGCTGATTTGAAACATGTACTGACGGTTGCTGAAGAAATTGGAATGAATATTCTTGATTATAAATTAGTGATTGTAAAAAGCACTGTACCAGTGGGAACCGTCCATAAAGTTCATAACCTTATTGAGCAGTGTATTACAGATCGAAAAGTATCTGTGGATTTTGATGTGGCCTCTAACCCAGAGTTCTTAAAAGAGGGTGTCGCCATTGATGATTTTATGAAACCCGATCGCATTGTTGCTGGGGTTGAAAATGAACGTGCGGCACGTTACTTAGAAATGATTTATGCACCCCTTTCACGCCAAGGATTTCCACTGATTCTAATGGATATTTGTTCTGCTGAAATTACAAAGTATGCAGCCAACTCCATGTTAGCCTTACGAATTAGCTTTATGAATGAGTTAGCTTGTCTTTGTGAAAAAACGGGAGCAGATGTTCAGCAAGTGCGTCGTGGTATTGGCTCTGATACTCGCATTGGTACTAAGTTTTTGGCAGCTGGACTTGGTTATGGTGGAAGTTGTTTTCCTAAGGATGTCTTGGCCCTTATTAATACCATGAATGAGAATTCTTTGCCATGTGGCATTTTATCGAGTGTTAATGAGACTAATAAACTTCAAAGGAATAAGTTTATTTTTAAAGTATCAGAATACTTTAAACAAAATTTACTTCATAAAAAAATTGCGGTGTGGGGACTTTCCTTTAAACCCGGAACTGATGACGTAAGAGAAGCCCCATCGAAAACAGTGATTAAAGAGCTCGTAGATTTGGGAGCACAAGTTCATGTCTATGATCCAGTTGCAATGAATAATTTTAAATTGCAATACTCGATACCCAATATTCATTATTATAATGATATGTATTCAGCTGTTGAGGAAGCCGATGCCTTATTGATAATGACAGAATGGGATCATTTTAAAATGGCTGATTTAAATCGAGTTGCCTCAACACTTAAGCATAAAGCCATCTTTGATGGGCGAAATATATACGATCCAAAGACCCTTGCTGAATTAGGTTTTTATTATTTTTCATTCGGTCGCTCTCCTGTCGCTTTGGAGTCGATTGATTTTACTCATGTAACGACGGCGAATGTCCCATTGGGAACTCACGAACTTTCAGAGAGAGTGATTTTGCAGTAAAGAGAAATAAGGCCTTCCTGCGTTTTGGAGACCTTTATGATATTTTCACTATTCAACAAGTATAATATCATTTAGGAATTTTTTATATTAAAATTGTTGAACACGCATAATTCTCTTGGTCTAAAATAGAGGAGCGCTAATTCTTAATAATTGTCGGACGTTTTACTACTAAATCTATAAGTTGGATGGATACTTCGCGATGATCCTTTGGATTGATACCTAAGTCTTTAATCTTTTGATAATCCGGATGATACAATTCAATTTCCAGAGACCCAGAGTTGAGGCTCTTTGGAATTTTTAGTGTTATATATTCTTCTTTATTATAAATTCCATGGACTAAATCTACTTCATTTACACTGATTTTCAGTTTTTGAGACTTTACATTCCCATAGACCAATGGCACTAAATGCAATATGACTTCTATGTCAATATTTCGATATCGAGCTAAGCTAAGCAAAATCCTAGAACGATCTTTTTTTGTCCAGGAGAGATTAATATCCGGAATTTGCCACCCTTCTTGTAAAAGTGGAAGTCCATTACCATTTTCACCAAAAGTAAGTGTTTCATCAAATTTAAACTTTTGTTTAGGGACCCAGAGACTATAATCACCATAACTATAAACCTGCTGGAGGTAGTCATAGTCAGTGAGTGGAAAATGGTTACCTTTGACAATGATAATAGCATCAAATTTTAAATCTCTAAAAATAGTATCATAAATTTTATCAGGATCTCCCTTAGCCTTTTTAATTGCTTGAGCAGTTTGATAAAAATACCATTCATATCCTTCAACTTTAAAATCAGCAAAAAAATTAGTGGGGGAATAATAAATGAGTGCTTTTTTATTTGGTCCCAGTATGCCGTTTGCAACAGAATAGAATTTTTTAATATCATCCCACTCTTGTAGTGGGTGTCCATTATAGTTTTTTGTTATTAAATTAAGTAAAGGAAAACCAAAATTTAATGATTTATGACTCTGATATTGAAAAAGAAAATTTGCAGTCAGTAAGGCTGAAAAAAATAGGAGTCCTATAAATCTAAAAGCCTTTTCATTAATCATACTGATCGATTCTTTAAATGTTCCGGCTACCAAAAGAGCACAAACTGGCATGGCTGAATAAAAATAGCGAATTTGAAAAAAAACGGTATGATAGATAATAAATGCAGCTATGACTATAAAAATAGAGGTTAGGTACTTAGTTCTGAAGGATTTTTTAAATAACATCACTGGGACTAGATTTAAAATGGAGTAAAATAAGAATCCAAATCCAAACTGATGATATTCAAGATATAAGTATTTCTGATTAAACTTAAATGTAATATCGTGCAAGAGTTTGATAGACAACTTTGGAATAGTCCCCAATGAGTTCTTAATCAATGGTTCGATAGTAAAGAATGGAGATTTAAAGAATTCATTAAATTGAGGGAAAAAAGGATTATCTGTAAAGAGATAATTTTTGATCATTCCAGGTGAAAATAAACCAAGAAAAAGGATAGTTCCAAGAAAAATACCCTTAGTCATAGCATGATCTTTGTAAATTGAAAGTTTGAACGCTTTATAACTAAGAAGAAGAGAGAGTGGTACGATTAAAATTGCAACCTGGAGTCTGAGTAAAAAACCTAAAGCAGCAACAAAGAAGAAAAAGATGATCTCTTTAGGTGGGGTAGATTCTTCAGAACTGTAATTTTGTAAAAATAAAATATATAAAACAGCTCCAACATACATATCAATTACATCAAGAAAGGAGCCTGCAATTGAAAATATTAAGGCAGGAATTGAAACAAAAATTAGTATTGTTAACAGAGCAATTTGCGAATCAAAAATTCGTCGAGTAGAGCGTTCTAAGAGTAATAAGCTGGCGATGAAGCAAAAAAACAAAATAAGTCGACAGGCGTATTCTCCACCCAAAAATAAATTAATTGTAAAAAGTTGAAAGCAGGAAAAATTATTAAGAAAGCTTACAACAAAATTAGTATCAGTGACGAAATACCCTTCCTTTAAAATTAATTTCGGAATATGAAAGTAGGCATTCAGCTCTTCAAAAACATAATAAGGAACTAATGCATAGACAAGAAAGATACATCCAATCAAAAAGATAATTTTTTGTCCATAACTGATATTGATGCTTTTAACTTCGGAGATTTGTAAAGATAATTGTTTTAGAGAGTTCCTGCCCAAAAATAAAACTATTGATACAATACCGTAATAAATAAACTTATAATTTACTTTGAAATGAACAAAGAACCATTCCAAATAGGATAGTAGACCAAGGCCTATAAAAATACAGATCAGGATTTGTTCAAGTGCCGAAAGTTGATCCAGGGATTTTATTTTAAGTTGTTTAACAAGGAAGGAGCCAACAACGTAACTGATCAATAGAAATAGTGTAACACCAAAAATACCATTAAATTGTTCTGATAAACATAATATCATTGCTGGTATAATCCACATTAGTCTCAGTTGGGATTGTCGTTGCGCGAAGATATAAAGGCCAACCACGAGAAGTACAAAAGGGGCTAGAACAGAGTATCGATTCCACTCAAAAAAATAATAGGTGTGCATGACATAGTTGAGACTATAAAAACAAAAATAGATAAAGGCGAGCATTGGAACAATTTTATAATTTTGACGTAGCAATTTTAAGATTGCTTTTAAATACTGAAATACATAGTTTGTCATCATTTTAAGATATTTTAAAAAATGAGTTAAAATATAAATTATATTATTGTAGCTGAAATCAAGTTTAATCTTGGGAAGATTTCTAAGATCTAAATAATCACTAAAATGATTACGAAGCTGTGCCTTTTCTATGAGTAATTCTGAAATATTACCATTTAAGAGGATTAGCGGTGATAAAAGGAGGCTGTAGTAGTAACACCATTTGGATGGGAAAATAGCTAAAAAGCTTAGAGATAAGAGAAGGTTAAAAAAAATAAATCTGGTATAATAATTTTTTAAGTGCAAGGGCCAAAGCGCAAATACTGCGATCAAGTTACAGATGAAGATGATATACAAACTTTGTGACCAATCAGCTAATAATTTTAATCGTAATAATTCATCCCTAATTCCTAAACTATGGTGGCCATCGGAGGCCGCCCGATAGGCAGCTATAAACTGTTCAACACTAAGATCCCAAAGCGTTAATGGAATGGTGCCAATGCCAGCCAAAACAACCAGTAAACCTACTATAATTTTTTGGTTCTTCGTCCATGATGAGTAACAAAAATAGATTGAAATTAGGGTTGTGGGCACGAAGTAGGTACCCATGGGGTGCGAGGCAATAAAAAATGGTAATAGAAATAGATAGATAAAAAATGGTAAGAGGCGCCTGTTGATCAAGCTTTGAAGGCTGGCATAGATCAGCAGGCAGTTTCCAAGTGTATAGGTTGCATCAGGTCTGGCTGAGATGAGAAATTCAAAACAAAAAATAATAAAAAGGCTGGCGGAGATAGTCAAAGAAAGTCGACTAGGTTTATAGATCAAATTTTGAGATTTTCGAATTAGTATCCAGGACGAAAGAGCTAATATGGCGGCAGGGATGCGTGTAAAGAAATAAAAAATGTCCTCATGGTTAAGCGGAAAAAATAATGATACAAAATAAAACCATGGTTTTACAAACGTATAGTCAACATCATTGAGATAAATAACATAAGACATGCGATGATTGAGTAAAAAGTTTTTCACGGTTATCATGACCCAGCCCTCATCGTAATGCCAGGGTCGCAAGAAGACCGCGATAAGAATAAAAACTAAGACTACACAATCAGAGATTAAATTACTCTTGCGCATCGAAGGCCTTATCTTTTTCTTTCTTTTTATCAAGCGTAAAAACTTGAATACGATCTTTTTGAAAATAAAATTCCGAGTCTAAAGTTTTATGATAAACGTTTAGATTTTTAGGATCATAAAAATTTGATAAATATTGAAATAAGTATTTGGGAGGAGAATTGGGGTTAATGTGATCAAGATCATTGAATTGACTATCTTTAAAAAATGGATACAAAGTGGGCTCAGAGTATATTTTAACTCCCTTAAATCGATCCATTTCATTTTTTAAATCAGCAGAGTAAGAGCGGAAATAACTCGGAAAAAAGTAGGTCGCTGTAGTTTTGGGTAGATTGAATTCTTGAGTTCCAAGTGAGACACTCTTCGTGAGAACAACTTGAAGACTCGCCCATATCATAATCGAAACAGTGCTTATAAAAATAAGTGTAAACGTTTGCGGGTTTTGATCTGGGTGACAAATCATTTCACGATAGAACATGATACTGTTCCTCAAGCCCTCTTTAAGTTTTATAAGCATAAAAGTCCTTAAGCCAGTGTTCTGTTCTTTTTACTATTGTTTACGTATGATGCTTGAAGCAAGAAAAAACTCTAATAAATTGTGATAAAATATTAGTCATTTTAAGTTTGTCCAACCATGTGAGCCGCAAATGACGCAATTTTTAATTTTTTAAACGAGATCATAAATCAATTGGTGAAAGGGTAGTACTCGAGATTATAATACACTCAGTTCAGAAAAGTGATTGTTAAGCTTATTCTAAAACTCTATCAGCAGTAGAGGCGAGACTGAGATGAGTAGGTCATTTACTTCTTTATTATCGCGCTAGAAAGAAGAGGGTGGTGACGAAGGGGACCATCAGTTTTCGGATCGGTTATTAAGTATAATAAACAGACTCTTTTAAATGGTGATTTATCGTGCAAGAAAAATTAGAATTAATACCTCGGGGCCTTAAGAATCCATATTATATTATATCTCCTCCGTACACGCGCCAAAGCGCGGGTATTCGATGTCTTTATTTATTGGCAAGGGCTTTGAAACTAAAAGGATATCCATCTTTTGTGGTTTCGTCTAAAACAGATCCATTGTTGGATGTCGATTTACTCACATTGGAATATGTTCAATCACATTACGATCATGGATTATCTCCTATTGTGATTTACCCCGAAACAGCTATGGGTAATCCACTCAATGCAGAAGTTGTGGTTCGTTATTTACTTAACTATGCTGGTGCTCTGGGTGGTCCATCTCGATATCCTGAGTCCAATTATCTTATTTCTTATGGAAAAGGAATGCAGCCGCTTAAGGGTAGTGAGGAAAGAATTCTTCATATACCTTGTGCTGATACAGAAATATTCTATCCACCAAAAGTAAAAGGTAAGAGAAGTGGAAAATATTTTTATGCCAGCAAATATAAAAATTATTTTAATCTGAAAACTTTGCCCATTACCGATGGAATGATTGAGATTACCAGAAGTGAGCCTGATTCCATGAATCAAGTTCAATTAGCAGAAATATTTAGAACAGCTGAAGTTTTGTATTGCTACGAGAATACCTCTATTTCACTTGAGGCACGTTTGTGTGGCTGTCCTGTTATTCTTATTCCAAATGAATCTTTTACAACGATCATTGGAGAAAATGAAATCCCGCGCTTAGGATTAGCTTGGGGTTTGGATCCTCAGCAAATTGAATATGCAATCAGTACTGTGGATCAGTTTTACGACTGTTATCAAGCTCTTGAAGTGACTTTTTGGAAACAGCTTGAGAAGATTATAAAAGAAACCCAAGAAATAGCTAAAAATAAGCTTTATACCAAAATAGTCACTTTTGAAACGTTGCCATCGAGTGAAGTTTTTTTGAATAACTTTGCTAATTATAAAATAACAACTCCACTTTCTATACGTCTGTATCGTTCTACGAAATGTTTAGTAGAGGATGAAGGATTAAAAGGCTTTTTAAAATCAATGTTTTCTGTATTAATTAAGTTTCAATGGAGAAAACTAAAGAGTTATCTTAATGAAGGCGAAAAGACCTATTTCGCTCGTTATCATAAGGACTAAGTAACGCTTTAAAAATTGTGTTGGTTCACCAGGGATTATTTTGCTTATTAGTGGAAAAGGTGAACCAAGATAATAATGAAGAAACACAATGTTTTAGGATGGTTTTTAAAGAGTTTTTTCATTGGAGTGAGTACAGGGGATAAAACTCTTGACAGAGGAGAAATAATCCGTAACTTAGAATGTTATAATTGATGTTAGTGTGAGCAAGGATCTTCATAATTAGTTGGTAAATTGAATTATAAATTAGTAAGGATATTTTAGATGAATCAGAAAAATTTATTAGAAAAACTACAGTCACTGTCATCAAAGCGTATTCTTATTACTGGTGCTCATGGGATGCTTGGGAATTCTTTCAAAGAGCAGCTTGCAAAGTATCTACCACATTGTGAAATAAAGGCACTTGGAAAAAATGAACTCGATGTTCGTGATGTAGATCAAGTGATGAGCATGGACTCATGGTTAAAAGAAGGGTGGATCATCCATTGTGCGGCCTTTGTTAATGTTGAGGGGTGTGCTGAAAATCCCACACTGGCTCGAGATACCATAGTTGGTGGAACCAAAAATTTACTGGCTTTAGCTAAAAAGACAGGGTCTTACTTTTTTTACCCCCAATCTTTTTTGATTTACGATGGTAGTAGTGAGTTAATTTCTGAAGAAATACTGCCGAATCCGATGTCTTTGTATGGTCAGTTAAAATTTGAAGCTGAGAAACTTATTTTAGAAAATCATAAAGAATCTATAATTGTGAGAATGGCTGGTTTTTTTGGTGGTAATCAAAGAGATAAAAATTTTGTGGGTAAAATTATTAAGCATATAAGTCAGTTAATAAAAGAAGGCCACGCTCAGATAAAAGTTGGCGATCGAGTTTGGCAACCTACATGGACTGATGATCTCGCTTTAAATTCTCTTTTATTGATGTCGGCTGCTGCACCTGGTGTTTATCAAATGGCCTGCCATGGAAGTGCTTCCTTTTATCAACTTACAAAAGAAATTGTTAATCATCTAAATTGGAATGATTTAATTGAAGTCATTCAAGTAAAAGAGAGTGAAGTGACATCCAATGAGCGAGGTCGAAGACCTTCAAAGGCTGAACTTGATTGCGGACTATTAAAGGCAAAAGGACTTGATTTCCAGCGACCTTGGGGTGTGACACTCAAAGAGTATCTTAGTGACTCTTATTTTGATTCCTATCGAAACCAAACTCGTAGTAATAATTCATGGAAGGATCCTAAAAATGACAAAACTTCTACTCAGCAGTTATGAGTATCCTGGGTTAATTAAACTACAAAATAGAATTGTTATGAGTGCAATGACTCGTGGATTTGCAGATAAGAATCATTGTGCTACAGACCTTATTAAAAATTATTATGAAAAACGTGCACAATTTGGTGCCGGAATGATTCTTACTGAGGGTGTGGTAATACATCATACTGGAGATGGGTATAATTCAGTCCCACATATTGAGACTAAAGAGCAAGCTGATAGTTGGAAGTCTACGATAGATGCTGTTCATAAATATGGGACTAAAATATTTTGTCAACTTTGGCATTGCGGGCGGATCTCTCATTCTGATTATACTGGCGGTGTTGCTCCGGTTAGCTCAACCAATAAGCCAGCAGAGGGTATCAATCGTCAAAATAATAAACCTTATGGTATACCAGAGGCTCTTACCAAAGAAGGTATCAAAAACGTTCAAATTCAATATTTACAAGCGACAGAAAATGCGATGAATGCAGGGTTTGATGGCGTTGAACTGCATCTTGGTCATGGTTATTTGGCGGATTCTTTTTTCGATTCACGTATCAATGATCGAACTGATGAATATGGTGGTAGTATTGAAAATCGATGTCGCTTTGCAGTTGAATTAGTAGAGCAAGTCATGAAAAAATATAGAGCTAATGAAGTGATAGTAAGAATATCTCCCTCTCGTGATATGAATGGGATTTATAATTGGCCTAATATGGATGAAATGTTAGAATATTTTATACCTAAACTTTGGAGTTTAGGAGTAAGAATATTAGATGTAAGTTGTGCTCGAGCTGATTACTACCAAACATCGGGTCAAGTTATTCGAAAAATTAGAAAGCATTGGCAGGGACCTTTAATGGGAGGAGCTAGTCTTACACCATCTCAGGCGGAGAAGGAAATAGCAGAAAAGTATCTTGATTTAGTGACTTGGGGACGTTTTTTTATTGCTAATCCAGACTTCGTTGAGAAATTAAAAGAAGATAGGCCACTTGTAGAATTTTCTCCTTCAATGCTGTCTCAGCTTTTATAAATATCCTATGAGGAAATTTTCCAACCCAATTTTAGCAGCCACTGATTTAGAGGAAATACTCCATTTTGCAAAGTCAGATTATTTACAATTAAAAAATAAGAGAATTTTTATTTCAGGTGGTACTGGTTTTATAGGTAAATGGTTTATTCAGGCATTAATGCAGGCTCATTATCACTTTAATTTAAATTTACAAATAATGATTTTAACTCGTTCTGTTGCCGACGCCATTTCTAAAAATCCATGGCTGAATCAGGATTATATTAAATTTATTGAAGGTGATACAAGGTCCTTTGAATTCCCGGAACTTCCTTTTGATGTCATAATTCATGGTGCTGTTGCAGCTAGTGCTAAGTTAAACTCAGACAATCCAGAAGAAATGGTTCGAACTTGTACCGAAGGAACCTATCATATTTTAAAATTTGCAGACCAATGCGGTGCTAAACAAGTTTTACTTTTAAGTTCTGGAGCTGTATATGGAAAGCAATTCTCTGAAATAACCCATATTGATGAGACGTCTTTGACTGGCCCTGACATTCTTAATCCTGGGAATGCTTATCATGAAGGAAAAAGAATGTCAGAACTTTTGGGGGCGATCTGGGCCAAGAGAAGTGGTTATGAGTTTAAAGTTGCGCGCTGTTTTGCCTTTGTGGGTCCCTATCTACCATTAGATACACATTTTGCTGTAGGAAATTTTATAGCAGATTGTTTGAAAAATAGAACTATAGAAATTAAAGGTGATGGCAGTAGTTATCGATCACTTTTATATGGCACTGATTTAGTTATTTGTTTGATGAGAATATTAATCAATGGGAAATCATGCCGAGCGTATAATGTTGGTTCAGATTATAATATCAATATTAGGACAATGGCTCAGTATGTAGATAAAATTGCAGAAGAATTTTTTCCACAACGTCGGGATCTCAAAGATCGAGTGATCATTTATGGAAAGTCAAATCCAGAGTCTCCTATTGAACGTTATGTACCTTCTATTTCTAGAATCAAAAATGAATTAAATATTTCAATAACGATTAATTTAGAAGAGGCACTTCGAAGAACTTTCAGATGGTACATCAATGAAGCTTAGTATTCTTATTCCAACTTATAGGCGTCCTAGAAATGTGGAACAGACAGTTAGTTCCATTTTAGTTTTAATGGATCATGCTCCTTTTGAATGGGAGATAGTTATCTCCAATAATCTTCTTTTAGATAAGAACGAGCCAGCGCAATTAAATATTGAAGCTGACCCACGTATTAAGATTACTTCTCCTGAAACTCATCTTCTTTCTGCTGAAGAAAATTTTAAATTTGGTTTGAAGTTTTGCCGTGGTGAATTTGTTTGGTTATTGGGTGATGATGATGTTCTTGTACCATCTGGTATTCGTCATTTGATTCCAGAATTAGTAAAGGGTGATTTTGATCTACTCATTGCTGGTTGTAAAATGATTTCTCATGATGGACAACTTTTGTCAGAAGCTAGACAGCTTTCCCATGATTTGAACTTTGAAATTCCTTTTTTATATTTTGTGAAACGAACGGGTTTTTGGTTTGTTTTGGCTGGGTTCTCAACGACAATATTTCGACGCGCACAATTTGATATCGATTTATTTAATGAATTCATGTCGATTTCAAAAATATATTCTCATGCAAGTACTTTAGTAGGTTCATTTTATAACAAAAAATTTAAATTTTTTAATTTTTCTATTGTTGAATATCGTCAAAATCAATCCGATGTTATTGATACAGGCCACTGGAAGCGTGCAGCTGTTTCTCAAGGAGTTTCGTCTAAACATTTTTGGGTCAAAGGATTTATTGGCCATTTAGATGTGCTGATAAGTCGAGGTATTATTGATCATCGATTTATTAATGAGGTGATAGATCTTACAATAAATAGAAGATTTCGCTTTATTGATCATTTAATCAGTCATTTCTTAGAGCAAATTCTATTAAGTATTAGAAATACTACAGATCAATCTTCAATCAGTGAGCTCATGGGGATTATTAAGTTTTTAGAGAAGGTAGTGCCAGAATATTATGATCTTTGGATTATATTAAAAGAGTTATGCCATGAATCTAATAAGTCGAAAATAGAAGAACTTTTTCGAAAGGCGACAACTTGGTTTACTTGCAGAGGTAGCAAAGCTCATCATTTTTTGGATCACTTTCAGTTTGCTGTGAGTGGTAAATTTAATATTGCTTCCTATGATCACCAATTTATTGCCTATAACAGATTCAATCATAAGCAAGTCGGTGAGTTGTTGAGTTTTTTTGATCTAAAAGAAGTTAAGTTTCATTTAATGATTGCAAATCACATTGATGAATTAATGGAAAAAATCAAGATGACAGAATTAGATTTAGAAAAAATGGAAGTTTTGCAAGGCAGGAGCCATCTTGAATTCTATGATGAGTTTAGTTTGGAAGCAATACGCAACCAAGCCATTTTCTACCGAGCTCTTAATAAAGCAATACTAGGACCTCCAAGATTTGCAAAGAGAAGTATTAAAAAGTTGATAAAAATGGTTAAAAGATTCTTTTAATCATGTCTCATCAGTAAAATGATGAACTAAAATTCTAAGCCTTTGAGTTCACAAATGCTCTAATAGTGCTCACCATGTAATTCAGTGATTCAGCTTTCATACCAGGGTAAACACCAACCCAAAAGGCCTTTGTGGCAACTCGATCTGTTTGTTTAAGATCTCCTATAACTCGAAAACCTGTTTTGGTTTCACGCATTTCATTAAAAGCGGGATGTCGGATTAAATTTCCTGCAAATAACATTCGGGTTTGAATGTTTTTTTCTTCGAGATGTTTTACAATTTCTTCTCTTGTAAAAGGGGCATTATCTTTGATTGTGAGCATAAATCCAAACCAACTAGGGGCAGAGTCTTTAGTCGCTACTGGTAGAACAAAATAATTATTAAGATCCTTGAGCCCTTCAAAAAGAAAATTAAAATTTTCTCTACGTTTTTGTACAAATAATTCTAGTTTATCAAGTTGTGCTACACCTATGGAAGCCTGCATTTCTGTAGCTTTGAGATTATACCCAAAATGACTATATGTATATTTATGATCGTAGCCTTCAGGTAAAGTTCCGAGATTCCAACCAAAGCGTTTTTTACAGGTATTATCTTTTCCAGAAGGGCACCAACAATCTCTTCCCCAATCTCTAAAGGATTCGGCGGCTTTTTTGATTAGTGGATTATTCATATAAACGGCTCCACCCTCTCCCATAGTCAGATGATGGGGCGGGTAAAAGCTTGAAGTTGCGATATCCCCAAAGGTTCCAGTAAATTTTCCATCATACTTGGAGCCGAGAGCATCACAATTGTCTTCTACGAGCCAAAGGTTATTTTTTTTACAGAACTCAGAAACAGTTTTTAGATCAAAGGGGTTTCCAAGTGTATGAGCAATCATGACGGCTTTTGTTTTGGGACTGAGAGCTTTTTCAAGCTGTGTTACATCGATATCATAAGTACCATCATCAATTGTAATATCTAAAAAAACGGGAATAGCACCAAATTGAATGATGGGTGTGACGGTCGTGGGAAACCCGGCTGCTACGGTGATAACTTCGTCTCCTTTTTTGATACGCTTTTCTCCATGTAAGTGGGAGGTGAGGGCGTTAAATGCTATCAGGTTTGCTGAAGACCCTGAATTGACGAGAAGGGAGTATTTAACTCCAAGATATTTTGCTAACTTTGTTTCAAACTCATCACAAAAACGACCACTTGTGAGCCAAAAATCTAAAGTAGCATCAGTTAAGTTTAACATTTCTTTTTCATCAAATACACGACCAGCATAGTTGACACGAGTTTTACCGGCTTCAAATGGTTTTTCAAACTGAGGTTGGTGGTATGCTTTATAATATTCTTCAACAAGAGATTTAATTTTGTTTCTTAGTTCGAGTTCTGATGACACGGCTATTTCCTTTTTTCGTAGGTTTTAATTTGTTCCAGGGTTAACTCGTAGGCCTTAGATTGAGACTGATAAAATTGTTTATACCAATCGCAAGTGAGTTTAAGTGTTTCATCAATATCTAGTCTGGGTTTCCATCCTAATTGATGTATGGCTTTTTCAATATTGAGTTTTAAATATTTGGCTTCGTGGGGATGTAAGTTCGTATCGAGCGACCAGGAGGCACCTTCACCCCAAAGTTTAGTTAATCGTTCCGCAATAAATTCCACGTTCCGGGCTTCTTTTTCAAAGGGTCCAAAGTTCCATGAACCACCAAATTCAGGACCATCGGTAAATAATTTTTCTAAAATTAAAAAGTATCCTGAAAGTGGTTCCATAACGTGTTGCCACGGTCTGATCGCTCCAGGGCTGCGAACGAGAACTTTTTCTCCTTCACTAAAATGTTTCATAAAGTCAGGGATGAGGCGATCTTTGGCCCAATCACCTCCGCCAATAACATTACCGGCTCTAGCGCTGGCAATAAATATTTCTGATTTAGTAAAGTAGGAGCGTCTCCAGGCTGAAACCACTAACTCAGCACATCCTTTACTGGAAGAATAAGGATCATACCCCCCCATGGGGTCTTGTTCGCGGTAGCCCGTCTCCATTTCAAAATTTTCATAACATTTATCAGTGGTGACGACGAGCACGGATTTAATACTCTTTGTCTGTCTAACGGCTTCTAAGACATGAACGGTTCCCATAACATTGGTCATATAAGTTTCGACTGGATGATCGTAGGAGTACCGTACAAGTGGTTGTGCAGCCATATGTAAAACTAAATCTGGTGCAAATGTTTTCATTGCAACTGCAAGACTTTGAGCGTCGCACACATCTCCAATCAATTCACCAGCTAATAAATCTTTAACACCTGCTGAAACGTAAAGAGAGGGTGTGGTGGGAGGCGGCTGCGAATAACCAAACACTTTAGCTCCGAGTTGGTGTAGCCAAATGGTGGCCCAGGCCCCTTTAAAGCCTGTGTGGCCTGTTAAGAAGATTTTTTTATTCTTCCAAAATGTATTTTCATTCCACATCAATTGACTCATGAATTTGTTACCATTTTTTCCATGGTGCTTTATTTAATTTCCATAGTTCTTCTAAGTGAACTTTATCTCTTAATGTATCCATGGGTTGCCAAAAACCTTTATGAACAAAGGCTTGCATTTGTCCTGTTGCGGCTATTTTTTCCATGGGTTCTTTTTCCCAAATAGTTTGATCGTCTTTAATAAATTCAATCACTTTGGGATTTAAAACAAAAAAACCACCATTAATAAAAGACCCATCAACCTGAGGCTTTTCTTTAAAGCTATTTACTTGAGTCCCTTGCATTTCAAGCACGCCAAAGCGGCCAGGAGGCTGAACCGCTGTGACAGTAGCAAGTTTACCATGATTTTTGTGAAATTGAATAAGTTGATTAATATTTATATCGCTGACACCATCGCCATAAGTAAAACAAAAGTCTTCGTTAGGATTAAGGTAATTGGCAACGCGTTTGAGACGTCCACCAGTGAGGGTGTCCTCTCCTGTATCAACCACTGTGACTCTCCAGGGATCAGAGCTATTTTGATGGATTGTCATGTCATTTTTTTGAACATCAAAAGTGATATCCGAGTTATGGAGGAAGTAGTTCGCAAAATACTCCTTAATCATATAACCCTTATAACCACAACAAATGATAAAATCATTGATACCATGGGAGGAGTACATTTTTAAAATATGCCAAAGAATTGGTTTTCCACCCACTTCAATCATGGGTTTGGGTCTTAAAACACTTTCTTCACTAATTCTGGTTCCAAGGCCTCCGGCCAACAACACTGCTTTCATCTTAAATACTCCATTGAATTGATTGCTTTATATCCCTTTTCTTTTCTCGCTTTTTGAAATTTACTTCAAGAATTATTTGAACGATTTTCAAAAAGATAGTCCTTGTTTTCGTAATTTGAGGTGCTTAAGTCGTTCATTCGTTTGAGATGCGATCGGATTAGATCAAAGTTAAAATAAGACCGTTTCACGACTCTATTTTGAATTTCAGAGACGCCGACAAAGAGCTTGAGCGGATTAGCTTTGAGTAATTCAACTTTAACGAAAGGGATCCCGCGTGAGAGGCAAAGTATCCAAAATAGATGAGTATAGTTGGGTTTGAAAGCCTCTATAATAGGACCGTATGGAGCCATAGCGACATCGATTGCACCTCTTTTAAACCTCTTCAGGCCTATTAGATATAACAGTCTCTTAAACAGAAACCAAACCTGGGGCAGGAGCGTTTTGGGAAGGCGTAGTAATGAATGAACAAGAATATGAATTTGATCTTTCAAGAATAATTGAGTTTTGAGGTAGGAGCATCCTTGGTAGCCTAATTCAGTAAGAAGCTTTGATAGTCCAATTTCGTATTTAATAATGTACTCAATTTTTGAGTTTTGCGGCTGAATATTGAGCCAAAAACTCTTGAAGTGTGGGTCATTTAAAATATTTTTTTTAAAAACCAGGAAATAACTTTGAAGGTGAGGATAAATTTGTCTGCAGTGAGTCATTGCCCAGTAGTCACAAGCAACAGAGTTCATTTTTTGGAAAATAGGCTCCAAATTAAAAATGGGTCCATAGCAGCTATCATTGCATAAGAGGAGTTCATCAAAATCATCCAAGTTGATGTCACTTAATCCGTATTGCCAACTCCCAAAATCATAACCCACATTTTTTTTAATCAGTGCAATATCGACGATAGAATTGATTTTTGTTAACTCATTAGGTTGTAATAAAGCAGTTGAAACAAAGATCAATTTACTATTCAAGCTCCTTAATGCTTGTAAATAATAAATAACATAGTCGTCTATAATACCCAGAGCATCAAAGTGGGCAAACACGCAGACTCTTTTGAAAGCCAAAGGGGTCTCCTTTTTTTCGCTGTCCATTCTTAAAACCTAAGAAGGTGTTTGCAAAGTACCTTCATCTTCGTTGTTTTCACTTTCATTCCAATCGTACCGGCATACTTCAGAGTCCGACTCACTAGCTCAAGTTTCACATTTCGAATCCAGTACTTTTCAAGCAGTTTCCAAGCGACTCTTTACATTATGTTGAAATTACTTTTGCTGTCGTAATCGTAATCGATTAGGTGAAAAGATTAAATTCGTTTAAGTACCAATCAACTTGTGTTGCAAGTTCGCTATCAAAATTGATTTTCACAATACTGAGCTTGCCAAAATCAGAGAGCAAAATAAGGTTAACGGAGTTTTTGCTGGCTTTTTTGTCTCTGCGCGCACCATCAAGTAAAGCTTCGACTGATATTTTCGTTTTCATGGAAAAAGAGAAATGCTTTTTAATCACATGATGAATTTCATGGAAGATGGATTCACTTAAGTAACCCCGTTTCCAAGATATAAAATTAATGATGTCCATACCCCAAGCCACAGCAAGTCCGTGGGGAACAGAATAATCAGAAATAGACTCTAAAGAATGCCCCAGAGTATGACCATAATTAAGAATTCTTCGCAGGTCTGATTCGTATTCATCGACTTCAATTATTGTTTTTTTTACTGCTAAGGTGGCCTTAATTAAATCATTGAGGATGGGTCCTTTTAGATCATGGTTTTCTAAATCATGGACTAGTTTTAAAAAAAGATCTCTGTTGCCTGTGATCGCTAATTTAAGAATTTCACCGTAACCACTGAGCACATCTTTGTTCTCGAGAGTTGAAGCAAATTCTGAACAGATAAAAACAGCTTTTGGAGAGTGAAAAGTTCCAACTTGATTTTTATATCCGTTAAAATTGACGGCGCATTTAGCACCTATGCAACTATCAGACATGCTTAAGACAGTCGTTGGAACAAAGGACCACGAAAGACCACGATAATAAACACTAGCACTAAAGCAAGTAATGTCCTGAATAATTCCGCCGCCGATGGCAACAATATGATTCGCTTTCGTGATATTATGTTCTTGGTACCATTTTATAACTTTTCCTGTGCCTTCCCATGACTTTTCTTCTTCAGTGGCATCTAAAAGTAAAACAGTTTGATTCGTCAAAAACTGAGCCAGACGAGGGTATAACTGATGCACCTTTCGATCTACAATAAAGTAAGTATTCTTTATCTGATCCAAATGACTGAGGACCGATTCAATGGAGTCAAGAAAGTTGACAGGATATTCTCCATCTCCAGATTTAATCATTAAGTTATTCATTTTCTAATTCCTTTTCTAAGAGGGTATTTGAAAGGCATCCCGAAGAATTTCACGACAAAGATAAAAATTCGTGGCAGCGCCAAATCCAAAATTATTGAATACTAAAACCTCCATCAATAACAAGATTTTGTCCAGTGATATAGGTGTTTTTCTGTGACACCAGAAAGCTGGCGAACTCGGCAATTTCAGAGGTCGATGCCATTCGTTTTAAGGCCGTTAGACTCTCCAGATGCTTAATCATTTCAATGGAATTATTTTGTCTGGTGAGATCGGTATTTACAAATCCGGGGCTCATGGAGTTAACAATGACATTCGTAGGACCGTATTCTAATGCGCACACTCGTGTAAAACCGTTTAATCCACTTTTAGAAGTAGAGTAGGCGGCACGTCCAGGTCGACCTAAAAAACTGTAGATGGAGGCAATATTGAGAATATGACCTGATTTTTTTAGACACATTTTTTTTCCAAAAAATTGGGTTAATAAAAAAACTGAGTTCATATTTACATTTTGGATGCGTAACCAATCAGACAAAGTTAATTCGTCCATCGTTTTAATTTTATTTTCACCCGCATTATTAATAAGAATGTCTGCTTCTAGGGTGGAGTTATTTTTTAAATAAGCTTCAACGGAGGAAATATCAGAGAGATCTAGTTCTTTGCTGCTGGGTTTGATAATTTCACAACCCTCAGCTTCTAATTTTTGAGCGATGGCTTGGCCAATTCCTCTGGAGGCACCAGTGATAAACACTCGTCTTGTCATAAACTTTAGTCCTTCCATTCCTGAATCAGTAAGTTTTCTCGTAACTCTTCTCGAGAGAGAAAAGGAGCTAAATCTTCTAGTGGTGATGATACCATTCGGCCATCGGCTAATTTACGAGAGGCTAATTTGGGCGCAAATTGTTGATTCAAATCAAGAAAAATTTCACATAATTGCATGCCAGAGCCAGTTAGTGTTGCTTTGATCGCCTCCGGTAATTCAATGTGATTGGATGCTTTATGATAACTGAATTGATAAACATCGGCAATTTTCTCAAAACTTGGAAATGACAAGCCTGACTCCGTTCCGCAACCCACAATATTCTCGGGAAAGTAATTGTGCTGAGTTTGTCGAATGGAATGATAACCCTTGTTGTTTAAAATAAACAATTTCAATGGAATTTTATGAGTTAGGACCGTTTGTAATTCTTGAAGATTCATTTGTATTGAGCCGTCTCCGGTAATACAAATAATTCGTTTGGGTTGAGACGCAAAATAAGCTCCAATCGCCGCTGGGATATCATATCCCATACTCGCCGACCCTGAATTGGTGAAAAGGCGTTGTCCCTTTTTAAGGTAGGCAGCTTGAAAAGTGGAGACGCAGGCCGTTCCATCTCCTGTTACTACAATTTCATCTTCGTTTAAATTTTTAAAAAGTGTCTCAACAAAACAATAGGGGTTTACTGTTTCTTTGTTCTCCCAATATTCTTTTAATACGACCGGGTATTTATTTTTTCGTTCTTTGCACCATGCAAGCCATGATGACCATTCTTTGAATTTTTGAGTTTGAATTTTTTCTAGCAGGAGCGGAATAAACTCTCTTAAATCAGCATGGATCGGAAGATCGATGGAAAGGGTTGGCTTTTGTAATTCGGCCCAATCCGCATCCACCATTACTTTGTAGGCTTCACGAGCAAAGGACTTCCAATTGTAACTGACTTGACGAATATTCAATCGGCTTCCTAAAACCAAGACAAAGTCAGAGTTTTGTACGGCAAAGTTTCCCGCACGATCGCCGATGCTACCAGGTCTTCCAATATAGTAGGGATGATCATTCCAGATGACATCATGGGCATTCCATCCACTGGTGACAGGAATTTTTAAATGATCAATTAACTTAAGAAATCCCTCATGCATTTGTGAAAGTCTCACTCCTGCGCCAGCAAGAATGACTGGCCTCTCCGCTTTAGACAATTCTTGGATGAGTTGTTCAATTTTCTTTTTAAGATCTGCGGCTTGGCTTCTATTGTCGAAAGCCAGATCTGCTTTCTCAGTGTTCGGATTAAATTTTTTCAGACTTTCGAAGTCAACGCTGGCTCCTTGAATATTCATTGGAACATCAAGCCATACAGGACCGGGGCGACCATTTTGCGCTAGATATAGAGCTTTTTCCACTTGGTATCGCACCATTTGTGGATCCGTTATTATTTCAGCAAATTTAGTGATGGGTTTTACCATTGAAATGATATCTACTTCTTGATCTCCTAATTGCCTCAAGGGAAGATTGGTGCTTTGAACTAAGGTTTCCCATTTGACTTGACCAGAAACAACGACCATACCACAGGAGTCAGTGTAGGCTCCATATACACCATTTAAAGCGTTAATTCCACCTGGTCCTGTCGTCACATTGACGGCTGCCAAGCGTTGACTAGTGCGAAAATAACTTTCTGCAGCCATAGAGGTGGCTTGTTCATGGTGACAGGCAATAAATTCCATAGAGGGATTTCGACCAAAGGCATCGTTAAGATGCATGGCACCTCCTCCGGTGACTAAAAAAACTTTATTTATGCCATGGTCACCTAAAATCTTTACAATTACATCAGCTACTCTCATCATAGTTCAAGTCCTCAGGTATTTTTAAATTTAAAAGACTTTAATGCTTCGATTTGTTCTAATCAAGTGTCTTTTTAGCTCGGATCGATGGGTTTTAACTTCAATTTGAAAGATTTAATGTCAATAATGAGCCATTTTACATTCGACAAAATTCATTTTTTATTGCAAAGATAGCGCATTAAATTGATTGAGGGAAATCTATGCAAACTATTTTGGCGACTGGTGTAGCAGGTTTTATTGGTAGTGCCTTTATTCGTTTGATTCCAAAAGATGAATATCGAATTATTGCTCTCGATAAACTCACTTATGCAGGGCATTTAGAGAATATTGAGGGGATCAATTCTAAAAATATAGAATTTGTTCGTGGCGATATTGGTGATTTTGAACTCGTGAGTCGTTTGTTAAATGAATATAAGCCCGTTGCTGTCGTCAATTTTGCGGCGGAATCTCATGTCGATAATTCTATTTCAGGCCCTGGTGCTTTTGTGAATACCAATATTGTAGGTGTTTTTAACTTACTCGAAGCGACTCGTACTTTTTGGAAAGCACTTTCCATTGAGAAAAAAACAAATTTTCGATTTCTGCAAATTTCAACAGATGAAGTTTTTGGTGCCCTACAAGTTGGTGATCCAAAGTTTTGCGAATCCACTTCCTACGCGCCAAATTCACCGTATTCAGCATCTAAAGCGGCGGCAGATCATTTAGTCAGGGCCTGGTTCCATACCTATGGTTTGCCGACTATTATAACAAATTGTTCGAATAATTATGGACCACGACAATTTCCTGAAAAGCTAATTCCTCGAATGATTTTAAATGCTCTAGAAGGCAAGTCTTTACCTGTTTATGGTGCTGGTCTTAATATTCGTGATTGGATTCATGTTGAAGATCATTGTCGGGGGATTTGGTTAGCTTTGTTAAATGGCAAGCCTGGTGAAGCTTACTGCTTTGGTGGTAACTCTGAGCGACGTAATATTGATGTGGTGAATGCCATATGTAATGTTTTAGAAGAAAAATGTACTCGTCAAGATGGAGGTCATTATCGCGATCTTATATCGTTTGTTGAAGATCGAGCGGGTCATGATTTTAGATATGCAATTAATGACGATAAGGCGCAAAAAGAATTAGGTTATCAACGGCAATTCACAAATTTTGAAGAGGGTCTCCAAGCCACCGTGAATTGGTATTTAGAAAATTCAGCATGGATTAAATCCGTCACTAAAGTGAAGAAAGAAAACGAGGAAAGTTTATGAAAGGGATTGTGTTAGCTGGAGGTTCGGGGAGTCGACTGTTTCCGCTCACATCCAGTGTGAGTAAACAATTATTACCCGTCTATGATAAACCGACAATCTATTATCCAATCTCTACGCTGATGCTGGCTGGAATTCGAGAATTACTGATTATCAGTACTCCGAGAGATCTTCCTTTAATTCAAAGTCTTCTCGGTGATGGAAAACAATTTGGGGTTCATTTTTCTTATAAAATTCAAGAAAAACCGGAAGGAATCGCTCAGGCCTTTTTATTAGGCGAAGACTTTATTGGTGGTGATGCGTGCGCACTTATCTTGGGTGATAATATTTTTTATGGCCATGATGTAACAAAGCAAGTGATGGATGCTGTCGAACGAAAATCAGGTGCAACGATATTTGCTTATCATGTCAATGATCCTGAGCGCTACGGAGTGGTTGATTTTGATAAAAATGGTCGAGCCTTATCTATCGAAGAAAAACCCTTATTGCCAAAATCAAATTGGGCAGTAACGGGTCTTTATTTTTATGATAATAAAGTGGTTCAGTATGCAAAGAGCTTAAGACCGTCGGCTCGAGGTGAACTCGAAATTACAGATTTAAATAAAGTTTATTTAAAAAATTCTAATCTGAATGTTCAGATGTTTGGAAGAGGGGTTGCTTGGCTTGACACTGGTACTGAAGAAGCTTTACTCGAAAGCTCTCAATTTGTTCATACCATAGAAAAACGTCAAGGTCTCAAGGTGGCATGTTTAGAAGAAATAGCCTTATTCAAAAACTTCATTACTCAAGAACAATTAAGAGAGTTGATTCAGAATTATCCCAACAGCGGTTATGGAATCTATGTGAAACAATTGGCGGAAAAGGGATTAGACAGAATTTAGTTTATATGTGTGGTTCTATTTATTAGTGAATTTATTGATGAAGATGGAATAAGGTTGAGTGTGGGTTTGGAGTGTTAGTGCTGATTTAATATCGGCAAATGGAGCCTTATGGAAAAGAATAAAAAATCTATTTTAGTTCTTGGCAAACAAGGACAGGTTGCTCAAGCCCTTCAGGGATTATTGAAAAGTTTTGATGTGACCTTCACTGATCATACAGAAACTGATTTTACACAACCCACTCAAGTGCTGAAGTTTGTCGATGATCTCAAACCCGAAATAATCATTAATACCGCTGCCTATACTGCTGTAGATAAGGCCGAGTCAGAACCCGAGATTACTGATATAGTAAACCATAAAACTCCTGAGGCATTGGCAAAATGGGCATATTCAAATAAAAAAACTTTAGTTCATTTTTCTTCGGATTATGTTTTTGATGGAAGTGGTTCAGAACCCCGCGATGAAATAGCAGTAACTCATCCATTGAGTGTTTATGGGCGAACGAAGTTGGCGGGAGATGAGGCTATATTAAGAAGTGGAGCCAAGGGATTAATTATTCGTACATCTTGGGTATATAGTCATAGTGGACAAAATTTTTTTCGAACCATGCTGCGTTTGGGAGCTGAGCGCGACGAGCTATCTATAGTCAATGATCAAATTGGAAGTCCGACCTATGCACCTGATTTGGCAGAAGTGACATTACAATTATTGTGGAATTCAATTTTAAAAGATCAAGCTGGAACTCAAGTCTATAATATTTGTGGAGTTGGGTATTGTTCATGGTATGATTTTGCCACAGAAATTTTTCAGCTTGCACCTGAATTTAATATAGCATTAAAAGTAAAATCATTAAAAGCCATTCCATCTGAAGCCTATTTAACTCCTGCAAAACGACCACTGAATTCGCGTTTGAATCAAAGTAAATTAAAATTAGATTTTAATTTAGAAATGCCACACTGGAAAGAATCACTTAAGCGTGCCTTTAAACGTGTATCTCAGAAGACCTAAATTTCTTTAGGATCACGGCATTGCTGCGGCTTCTTGGTAAGCCAAGGTCACGTCTGCAGGAGTTCCATCCATTTTAATTTTGCCATGTTCTAGCCAAAGTGTGCGACTACAAAGTCTCTTGATCATTTCTAGATCGTGGCTCACCACCACCATTCCCTTTGATTTGTTGAGCAATTCATTCATTCGAATTTGCGCTTTAGCATTAAAATGAGCATCACCGGCACTGAGCATCTCATCAAAAAGTAAAATTTCGGGTTCAATAGAAGTTGCTATCGCAAAGGCGAGACGTACTGACATTCCAGAAGAGTAATATTTGACAGGAACATTGATGAAATCTCCCAATTCTGTAAATTCAATAATTTCTTTTTCTTTGTTTTCTATTTGTTCTTTTGAAAAACCAAGCATAAATCCATTGAGAAAAATATTTTCTTTTCCAGAAAATTCTGGATTAAACCCAGCCGATATTTCAATTAATGGTTGAATTGTACCATTCACAGTGATGGAACCCTCTGTGGGTTTTAATATCCCGGAAATGACCTTGAGTAGTGTGCTTTTACCAGCACCGTTGCCGCCGATAATTCCAAGTCGTTCGCCACTTTTGACTTCAAAGGAAATATGATCAAGGGCATTGAAATTTGATTTTTTTTCTTTGGTATACTGACGTTTATGAAAAAGATTGATAACCGCTTCTTTGAGAGAACGGGTTTGATCATGATACAGTTCATAAGTTAAAACGATATTATTTACATTTATCATATTACAACCTAAAGACAATACGGTTTTCATTTCTTTTCAAAACCCAGAACCCAAGAAAAAAAATTGATAATGATCCTAAGATTAAAACTAGGTAGTTGATGGGGCCCGCGAGTTCTCCTGAGTAAAGTGGCTCGCGAAAGCACTTAACCACATGAAAAAAAGGATTGAATTTCATGATTGCTTGATATTGTGGTGGAATTAAATCAAGAGAATAAAGAATTGGAGTAGCAAAAAAAGTAGCTTGAGTAATGATAGGAGTAATATGGACAAAATCTCTAAAGAAAACAGTAGTCACTGAGAGAAATGAAGCAATTCCAAAATTTAAAAGTAAAATAAAAAATAAAACAAATGGTATTGAAAATAGACTCCAAGAAAAGGTGAGCTTTCCCCAGATTAAACCTAGAATGACCAATGCTGAAATACTAAATATAAAATTAACAAGTTCAAAAAGAATTGCATTTAAAATAAATATACTTTTGGGAAGATAAATCTTTTTAATGTATGGTTCATTGGCAAGCATAATCAGTGGGCTAGTATTGGTGGTAACAGAGATTAAATTAAAGATTGCTGAACCTGTAAACATATATATAAAATAGTTGGGTGTTGAGCCTCGTGATAAGAGGTAAAAAACCATTCCAACAACGATGTAATTTAAGATAGGGTTTAGAAGAGACCAGAAAAAACCAAGAAATGACCTTCGATATCGTAAAAGTAGAGTGGATCGAACAAAACTGTAAGTTACCCAGCGAAAACGGTAGAGCTCTTGAACTTCAGAGATAAGGTCTCGAAATATACGCACAATGCTCCTTGGTAAAAGACTATCTACTTTTTTACAATATGATGTTAACAAAGAGAATTTTCAAGTGAGTGCTGTGGTGCGGAGTATAAAAACCAAATCATGCATAATAAAATCATTTTTTAAAAATAACTAGGATTTTTACTTATGTAATTTTTTGGAGTCAGAACAGTTATGTCGATGGCAATGGATCAAAATTAGACAACTGAAGTTTAGAATCAACTTTTTTTTTGTATCAAAATGATAAATACAAAAAACTTGAATTAATTTTGATCAAAACACTTAACATTATGCAAAAACTAGCCGAAAGTATTGATGTGGGGGGACATTTGTGAGTCAGTCAATAACTGTAAATAAACTTTTTTACATTATTTTTTTATTTTCTATTTCAGTAATTTTAAATTCTTGTACTAATTCCGCACCCATAATTAATTCCATTCGTTTGAGCAGTAGTAGTGTGAAAACTGACGCACCCAAAGTCATTTCTATTACAACAAATAGTGTTGATGGGTATTACAAGGCTGGATCCGTTTTTTATATCATGATTCAATTTTCTAAAAAAGTTTATGTCAATAAAGGTACAGGTGATATTGTTTTATTTTTAAATTCAAAATCCTTATCACCCATGCCTGCAAAAGCGAGTTTTTATCAAAATAGTAATGACACTATTACATTCAAATATATTGTACAAACTAATGAGAATAGTGAACGTTTAAACTATGAATCACCAAGTTCACTTCAATTAATAAACGGAGCTACAATTCGTGATGAATCTAATAATAATGCCAATTTACAACTGCCATCACTTTGTCTGATGAGTGGATTATGCAGTAATATTGTTTCATCATTTAATTTGGATACGCAAAGTAATATCATTATCGACACTAAAAAACCATTTAATGTCATTTTTGGCACTATTTCTCCTCTCGTTTATAATGAAACTTTAAAGTCGCCCGCACTTACTTTTTCAGCTAATCCCAATGACGTCGATGTTGAAAAATATATTGTGAATATTTATGAATCTTCGGATACCACGCTTTCATTATCAAAAGGTTTAAGTGAAAATTTTGTGAGTGGAAATCAAATTATTTTATCTGACTCAGTTCTTGAAGATGGCAAATCCTATTTTTTTAGTATTGAAGCTGTTGATAGGGCAGGAAATAAAACTGAAACTCCTACAATTACTCCTGCTTGGAGTATCGATACCACAGCGCCGATTGCATCCATTTCTGGTGCGCCGACGGGAACAAGTAATGTGACTCTATTGAAAGTCTCTGTTGGCGGAGCAAATGTGAGTATGTATCAATATAAAATTGGACTGACTACCGCTTCATTTTGCGATGAATCGGTCGGATACTCGAGTTTCACAGATCTTAGCACCAACATAACAGTTGATATTAGTGGTGTGTTTTCTGATGGAAGCAGTATCACTCTTTGTGTCGTAGGAAGAGATATTGCGGATAATTTGCAACCATATGTTTCTGCAACCAAAGCGACTTGGATAAAAGATGCGACAGCTCCCGATATCAGTTTAGTCAGTACTACAATGAGTACTGGAATTTATAATAGTGGATCTATAGATATTGCCGTTGAGTTTTCTAAAGTTGTAAAAGTCTTTTCAGGAGTACCAACGTTAAAACTCAATTTTGGAATTGGTATTAAAGCTACATATATTAGTGGCAGTAATTCGAATACTTTAATGTTTCGATATACGATAGCGGCAAATCAAGCAACGGGAGCGTTGCCATTGGATGTTTATAATAGCTCAGCATTGGAATTAAATGGAGCATTGATAATGGATTTAGCAGGTAATGCTGCCAATTTAAATGTTCCAATAACGAGTTCAAAAAATACACTCCAAATTAAAAATATTCGTATCGACTCTATTCCGCCAACTCCACCGTCAAGTATTAATGTCGGTGGTTATGGCTGGACCATCAGTAATAATCAATCGCCGAGTTTCACTTTTACTTCTGGCACTGATCTAGAATCTGGTTTGCTGTTAACGGAAGTAGGAATATATGATGTAAAAAGTGACGTTGTTCTTGTGCCATATACAACAAAATTAAGCAGCAGTAATTTCTCTTCTTTATCCACTTTACTAGTACCGTTTAACGATTATCAGTTTATATTAAGATCTAAAGACAATGCTGGAAATTATTCTTCAATTGTTGCGAGTTCCTACTGGAGGCTCGACAACAGTTTGCCCACCGCGCCTGGAACAATTTCAAATAGTGCAGTTCCGCCTAATTACAGTCAACAAACTCCAAAGTTTACTTTTGTAGAAAGTAGTGACTCAATAAGTTCGATTGCTTATTATAAAATTCAAATAGTAAAAAAATCAGATCTCAGCATAGTACAGGATTATATTAATGTTGGTGCTTACAGCATCACGGGATTGACTTACACACTTCCTCTGGGTAGCTCACTCATACCTGGCGAAACGTATTTCGCCAATATCAAAGCTGTCGATAATGCTGGAAATGAGAGTTCAGCGACACAATCATCACCATGGATTGCTTTAGTTTGCCCTAATGATGGAGTAGTTGGTAGTTTTACTCTTATCCCTGCTGCGGCACCTTACATGGATCGCGCGTTTTGTGTAGCTCAGTTTGAAATGAAAGCTTTTTACGGATCTAATATTTTATTGGATGGTGATAAGTCTTATCTTGCTGCTTATTCTGCAATTTCAAGTTCCACTGGTACGCCTTGGGTTAATCTCAATCGAGATCAAGCCATTACGGAATGTCAATCTTTAAATCCTGCTGGAAGTTATGATCTAATTAATAATCGTCAATGGCAAGCCATAGCAAAAAACGCAGAGATGAATAACATTAATTGGACCAGTAGTGTCGTCGGACAAGAAATGATGTATCGAGGCCATAGTGATAATTCAAAGTTTCACTCATCAAGCTCTCTTCCTATCACAGATATTAGTGATGAATATTCAGAAACGGGCGAGTCAATTTCTAGTTCCCTTAGTAATGGCAAAGAGCAACGACGAACTTTAAGCATTACGAGTTATAATTTCATAAATGGTGAAAATCTATGGGATGTCTCTGGTAATGTCTCTGAATGGATAAAAAATTCAAATATAACTGATTTTGGTTTAACAGCATATATGATTGATCTTTCGACTTCAGATAGTTCAATTTTATGGGATGGTCTGCTTGGAAATATTAAATTTCAATTCGGTCCCAAGGGTCTATATACAGGCCTTATTCAATATGGAGGTTTCGGTTATGGAAATTTAATAATACCATCAGGCTCAAGCAACAACGGTATTATCCGTGGTGGTTATTGGAACGATGGAGATCACGCTGGAGTCTTTAGTACAACTTTAGATGTTGATTCTAATAACTCAAATAATAATATCGGATTTCGATGTGTTTACATCCCATAAATAGTGTTAATTTAATTAGTCAGTGTTCCAAAAGTATTTAACTAAAATTAGTTCGGAAATAACTAGCCATGATTAAAAAATTATATCATGGCTAGTTAATTTTCCTATTAGTTGGGGGTGATCTTCAATCACCCCATATTATGAAAACACTCCCCTTTGGTCATTATTTTCATAATAACAAAAAAAATTTAGTTCGTTTCATTTTGACTGAAAACCATGCAATGACTACTTTATTCTACAATATTAAGGATTAAGGCTCAAAATCGCCCTCAGCCCCATATAAACCCTCTTCCTTTAACTAAATTTGCTTCAAAAGCTACATCAGTTGATGACCCAATTTAATTTGGTAAAAGAATTTAACTAATTTGGTGCGGTATTGAGCTTCGCACTTGCATCGATTGAAAAAGAACATTACTTTGCCAGAAATGTCATTCCATAGGGGGGAAAAATGAACATTTTTAGATTATTAATTCTGACTCTTTTACTTGTACTTCCAGTGAAAATATTGATAGCAAGCGAACGCTTTAGTGCGACTAGTGCTAAAATTTCTAGTTGGTCATTAATCTCTGACAACTCGAAACAAATGGACGCTATTGCGAAAAAATTTGAGATAGTATCTCGAAATGGTAATCAATTTGAAATTTATGTTTTGGAACCATCTATTGAGGAATTTAAAGCACTTGCTCCAACGGCATCACTGAATACTCTGGATACAGATGGGGACCTTCAGCGAAGTTTATTTAGTCTCCAAGGATTGTCCGATGGATATCGTGATTTTACTGCCGTTAATAATACATTAATTGATCTAGCCAAGAAATATCCACAAATCGTGAAATTAGAGACAATTGGAACGAGCACGAATGGTCTGACTCAATATGGTCTTAAAATTTCAGATAATGTTAACGAGAATGAAGATGAACCAGAACTTTTGATGACAGCAGCGACACATGGAGATGAAATCATCACCACAGAGGTCTTATTGCGTTTTATCGAAGAAATGGTGGAAGGGTATGCACAGAATCCTCGATTAGCTACATTAATTAATAATCATGAGCTCTACTTTGTTCCTGTCGTAAACCCTGATGGATTTACGACGAGACGTCGTTATTCTGGAAACATTGATCCCAATCGTGATTACCCTTGGCCAGGACATGAAAACAAGCAATCTGTAAAGTGTATTGCAAATATGATTAATTTATTTAATCAACACAAATTTGCAGGGTCCATTGATTTTCATGCCTTTGGAAAGCTTGTGATGTATCCATGGGCCTATACTGAAAGTTCACCACCTAAAAATGATGAGTTAGTTTTTGACAATTTAGGTCGAGAAATGTCTGCTGCGAATTCTTATACATACGGCCAAATCTCCAAAGTCATTTATGTTGCTGAGGGTTCTAGTGCGGATTTTTATTATTGGAAATTTCATACAATGGCTTATGGCGTTGAAATGGCGAGTTCAAAGGCTCCAAGCGTAGAACAAATTCCTTCTATACTAAATCAAGTCAGAGAAATGACTTATAAATTTATTGAGCATTTTTAAATAGATACTAATCAGCAGTACACCCGACGCATCGAGGCCCGCGTGTACTTTTTGGCATAGTTGGTCCCTCTTGCATAATTGGAGTTTTAAGGAGTTTGCACAGAGTTTTATTTTGATCAAGAACTTCAAAATTTGGTTTTATTTCGTTATTATAATAATGACTTATAAAATTTTTAGCTAAAAGAGATGTCATAAAAAGATTATTAGTATTAGGAGAGAGTGTCACTTCAAAGGTCTCGGGATCTTTGGGGTGAGAATTAAAGGCAAACCAAGAGTCAATTTGAATTTGTTGAAGTAGTCGGGTTTCCGATGTGATGTTAAATGAACTGAGATCAAACGACTTAATAATGTCTTCACAGGAACGATCAATTGGATAGGGTCTAAGACCCTTTGTTGCTTCGAAAACTGCTGCTCTATAGGATGAGAGCGCGAATTGAGCTTGATAAGTATTAATTAATGCAAGTTCCTCTGGTGTCAATGTTTGATCAAGTTTAGTTATATTTATCTCTAAGAATTGGTTCATTAGTTTTTGGACAGAATCAATTAAAAAACTTATTCCGCCAGTACCGATAGCTTGAATTGCATCTCGTTTAATATAATATTCATGAACAAATTGATAATCCAAATCATTAATAAGCGTATTTATGATTCTTTTATTTTTTTTATTTGATAATTCATTGAAAGTCATTGGAACTGTTAAAACAGTTGTACCATAAAATTCTGACCAAGATAAACCTCGAGGTGTATTTTGGGTAGGAGCGTAGGATACTATAAAATACAGTTTTTTAAAATTTGAAGTCTGTCTATTTATAATTTCTAATTCATTTGGATCAGTAATTGGCAGATGATTAATAAAAAGCGAATTATAATCGAGATGATATCGAGTTGAAAAACTTTTAATGTAATTCCTGAAACAATCTATATCCGATGAGATGATTTTTACATTAAAATCTTTTGGTTTAATTATTGTATTTAATATATTTAATAGTTCACTCGAAGCGAGTGGAGAGATTGTGTTTATAGAACTGCTTTTTAACTTTTGACTTAGTGAAATAGTATTTTGACTTTTTCCGCTCATAATATTGATTTCTTTAGCTTGGCTATAGTTGTAAAACTCATTTAATTCTTCAAAATTAAAGCTATTATTTTTTAAACTTGGTATAAGGCAATTATTTAAAAAATCATTTTGAATTATTGTTAATTCAGAATCATTAATTAATTCAGATTTTTTGTTTACGTTTCCGAGTAAGGATATAGAATAAGTCATACATATTAAGAGTGTTAACGAGACGAGTTTTTGACAATTTTGATTCATTTTACAAGTCATAGTCATAGCGATTCTCTTTGCAAAGTGTTTTTGACTATAAGTTTAAATTGTTTAGTAAGATAAACTCCTTCTTTTCGAGTTGCAAAAAGATTTTCACCATTAAGAGACGTTTTAAGTGCAGAATTTAATCTTTTTACTGCAATCCAAATTCTCTTATAATAGGATTCATTAAATTCTGCATTCCAAACTGCTTTAGTGATTACTTCAATAGGAATAAAATTTTGATCCTGAAGCGATGAAAATAAGAAATTAATTAAATCATTAGTAGATATTTCTTTTTTAATTCCATTGATAAGTAGGGTATTTTCAAATTTCTTTATAAGAATATTTGATTGCAAGGTTGTATTGCAATGATTCAAATTAATTTTTAAAAAATGGTTAATGATAGTTTTGTTCTCGGGACTTAAACTTTGAATAATCATTTCTCTTCGCTTTCTTAATTCTAGATGGTATTCATAAAGAGAATTGTGATTTGTATCCAGATTATAATCATTATTAACTTTTAAATTGTTTATTACATTGTTAGTTTGAGAATTAGAATTAGAATTAGAATTAGAATTAGAATTAGAAGTTATGGCTAAGAGTATATTTAATAAACGAAATTGATCTATAGGATTTAATTGATTTATTTCTGATAGACAAAAAATAATAGTTTCGACTGTTATAATCTGAGAGGAGAGTATTCTCTGAATTGAGCTTTCATATTGATCTCTTGCTTTTGTTTTTAAGAATAAGGAAACATTGTATATATCGGTTTGTGTTTTTGAAAGACCCCGCTCAATGAGTGATAATTCAATCAATTCTCCTAGACCAATTAAGATATCCTCATGAATGATCCCCTTTTTTTGAAACTCTAATAGTCTTAATTGTGATTTGTTTAGACTATCATGTCGAGCATCAGCAATTAATAAAGCATGGTGTTGTAAAAAAATTAGTTTAGGTTCTTGATAATTCATGAGACTGATTTGTCCATACAAAGCAGACCATTGAGAAAGGGGTAAATTGAGAAAACTCATTCCTTTAAGTAATTCGATCTTAGCGAGATCTACAAAATAAGGATCTATTTGTTTATCAAAGTGTAGTTCCATATCATTGTAGGAGATGAGAGTTTGAAAATAATGAAAAGCTTCTTTAAATTCCATTATTTCAAAAGAAATTCGACCAAGACACAAATATGTTTTGGCAATCGTATTAGGTTTGAGAAATGGGAGTGCTTTGGGAAATTCAATTTTAATTTGCTGAAATGCTTGATAGGCTTTTGAATAATTTCCATTAAGTGTATAAGAGTAAACTAAGTCACAAAGAAGATTAATATGTGGACCAAATATTTTGATTGTATTTTCATAGTGTTTAGCAGCTTCAAGATATTTACCTTTAAAAAAATAAGTTTTTCCAATTAGATGATTTTTATATCTAAATTCTACATTTGTTTTTGCACTGAAGTCTTGTAAGTCAAATTCGGCTTCAGTAATCAATCCTTTGCGGATTTTCTCTTCTATATTTGATAATTTATTTGCATCCATAATTGTTCAGTTCATATTTATTTAATTTAAAAATTTCATTCCACAGATATATCTATTTTATAACATTTATTCAGTTATTTTTAAACTGTAATGATTCTGACAAATTTGCCATTTAAGGTCACTTTGTGAGCCTATTTATTTATGATTTTGAGTGTACCAGGTAATTTACGATAGTTTAGTTAGGGTTTCTTGAATTTTCTGAAAAATAAGTAAATTAGAAACCTAGTTGTGATTAAAAAACCAGGGAGAAGGAAAAGCCTCTGGCTTTGAATCAAATACAATTGCAGATAGCAGTTGATCCTAGGAGTCAAGGCGGCGGTAACGATGAAAAATCGCTGCAAGTTTATTTTCGAACTCACAATCAATATCGCACAAAAGAGAGCCATAGGTTCTGGTATTGAGCGAAGAATCGTATTTGATGAGTACTTTTCTGAGAGGTTATAACTTTTGTATTCCACATGAAATCATGACGAATTCTTCGTGATTACTAAAGAGGTGATTAATTATTTAACACCAAACAAGACTATGTTTTTGGAGAACAATAATTATTGGTTTGTAGATTTCATTTCACGTTTTATTCTTTGCCAATTTCTAATTCCGATAAGCTAAAATTTTAATATTAAACTTTAATAACAGTTTAAAAATAACTCATTTTGTAACTGAAGTTTAAATATTGATCCTAATTCAAATTTTTACTTCAGATCAGAACTATCACCACTTGGGGTGTCAAACTTTTTGACACTAATTGAAAATGTAAAAATAGTATTTTCATTAATAAATACAGATGGATAAGTGATTTATTTAAAAATAAGTTGATTTAGTAATTTAATATAAGTACCAAGGATTAAGAATTTGTACATAATTCTATAACAAATAAATTTTAGGAGAAATTAATATGAAAATGGTTCAAAACTCAAAAATACACGCGATAATGTCAATTTTAGTAATCAGTGTTATTGGCATTTTTTTAATAAGCAACTCGGCAAGTGCTGAATTTGGAGAATCCAATACAATCTTAAAAACGATTGAAGATGCAAATATAAGAGATGAAGTTGGTACAAGCCCAAATGCTCTTTCTTGTTCAATCGTGCCAGTTAATGGTGTGGGATTAGGACAACCTGCTTCGATATGTGGTAATTTAGGCGGTCAAATTATTATTGGCAGCTGTGTTCTGGGTAATCGACATACTAATTATTATACTTGTCAATGTCAAGTTTGCCAATAACAAGAGCTAAGTTAGCTAGTTAATTTAATGATATTTTCTGCAGTAGTGTTAACTATTGCAGAAAAATCAAACTCTTTTGTTATTAAGAAAAATTAGATCCTTATAATTGTAATTACTAAAATAGTATTTTGTATTAGGATGAACAAGAGCTTTTTGGAAAATGTCATCTGATTAATTTGTTCCTGCCATTTCTATCTTGTAAGTAAATGATTTATTCATACAATATTTAATTTAACATGGTTAGTTTTTATATAAACAATGACTGTGTACTCTGATACAAAAAATGCTTAATTATTTATAAAATTTACAAATTAGCATAAATTTAATTTGGTAATTAAACAAACAATTCTGTTAATCTTTTAAAGTATTTAAGAAAATTGACAAATTCAGCAGTACTTAATCAGCTAGTTAAATACGATTATAAATTTTAATGTGAATTTGTACCTAAAATAAATAGTAACCTAAAAATGTTTAAAACTAAAATATATACAAAACATACTAATTAAGTTTGATGTTTTCATCATATTATCATAAAGAAAAGCTTCCTTTTAGTCTGTTTTTGGATGGAGGTTTTTTTGAATAAGTTTCTTTTCATATTATTGTATTGTCTTTTAAATTCAACAATATCGTTTTCGCAAACATTTGATCTTGCAAAGGCTAACCAAGAAATCGCACAAAGGATTTTATCAACAATGAATAATTGTGGCGATAAAATATGGCCAAAGTTTAGTTTAAATGATCTCAATATTGTTTTAGTCGATAAATCAATAGAAAATCAAATTGCTGTTTCGACTCTACAAAATAAAATAATCAGTTTCCCAAAGAAGCTATTACCTGATTCGGCTTTAAACTATTTATACTATTTTTTTAAAATTGATAATCAATCATGGATGGCAATAAATCCTATTAGATGGGGTGAGAATCCTGAAGTTGACTATAATTTTGTTGTGACTGAGTCATTTAAATTAGCACTCCATGAAGGATTTCACCAAAGTATTCAAAAAAATTGGAAAAGTAGTAGTGATGGTAGTCGAGGAACGATTGTACCTATAGCTTGGGAACCACGTTTTTATCGTTCTATGATTTTTAAAAATCTACTGACTGTATACAAAAGCAATTTTTTTCAACATACAGCACTTCGTAGAGCAAAATATTGGTATGATCTTTGGACTCAAAAATATCCTATGGAAGTAGGAATGACAACTGATGGTTATGAAGGTTCAGCTAGTTTTGCTGAGTTACTAGGAGATACTTTTTCTAAATTTGGTTGTGAAAATTATAATAAAAATGCAAATGACTATATTGCCGGCCATATTGTAGATGGAAGAATTAGTTTCCTCAATGGGGAAATGTTTGCACTCGATGTCGAAGGCTATCTGGTAGGTCTTGTCGCTGGACTGATTTTACGACAACAAAATGTTATACCAAATTGGCAAGAAAGATTGGCTAATGGTGAGACTCCATTAGTCCAACTTATGACACTTGTTACTCCCAAATTTCAACCGATTGATAATGATGCTATGACTGAAAAGTTCATTCAAACTCAGCAAAAGGAACAGGCTAAGGTTGATTCCTTTTTAGGTGAAACTTATAAAAATATAGCCAATTCACAATCAGTTTATATCAGTGTACCATCTAGTTGGGCACCATCGACCTTCTCGCCAATTGAGTTTTATTATGATCCTGCCCTTAAATTAGAGTTAACTCCTATGGCTACTGATTTTCACTTCAATAATACTGATACATCATCTAAACTTGTTTCAAAAACAAATGCTGTTTATATTGGTGTAGAGTCGAATCCTTGTAAACAGGAAACCGATGGCTATTGGCTTTTTATCGTAAGTTCAAATGAAGTCAGCCAATCTAATTCAAATCGAATTGAAGTAAAAAATAAACTTTTTGAAGGATCTTTGGGTGGTGAATTGGTTACAGATTCTCGTGGCTTTAAATGGTTTTGCGCTGGAGTTAATGGCCACAAAAAATAGTTTAAGTGATTCTGCATCTCACTTTATCCACTTCACCATTTTAAGGTGAAAGTGCAGAGAGTTAAACTTTACTGATTTTTTAATATTCATTATATCCTTAAATCTATCTATTAGACTCATGAATAGTCTTGATTTTCAAATTAAGTTTTCATTAACATAAGATTGCTTTTTATAAAAGATCGATTATCTTTATTATTACATATGAGAAAAGCTTTAGAAGTATTTACAACAACTGGTCGATATTTAATTGAAAACTTTAATTCCAAGCTCGTTGCGCCAGAAATTCGAATGGCCTGGGCCATTGAAGTACTTAATAATATAGATTTAAGAGTAAGCACCTCAGGTATAATCTCACAAAATAAACCCACCATTTATGTTTCTAATCATATTGGGTATATTGATATTCCAATATTGATGTCTTCAATTGTAGATTGTGTCTTTGTTTCTAAGAAAGAAGTTGGTTCTTGGCCCATTTTAGGACAAGCTTCAAAAAAAATAGGAACAGTATTTGTTAAACGCAACTCTAAAGACTCTCGCACTCAGGCACGTGAAGAAATCATTTATCAACTAACTCAAAATAATAAAAAAATAATTGTATTTCCATCTGGTACAACAAGTCTAGGTAATGAGGTGCATTGGAATAAAGGTATTTTTGAAATTGCAGAACAATATAAAATCTCTGTACAACCAGTTCGAATTAATTATTCACATTTAAGAGCTGCTGCCTATATTAATAAAGATAAGCTTTTATCACATTTAATCAAGTTAACTAAGCATAAGGGGCTGTCAGCTCATATTGAATTTCACACACCCATTAGGGTAAAGGATGTAATGAGAGATTTAGAATACTGTCGTGCTTGGTGTTCTGATATATTTCTTGATTCGAGTGGATCTAGTTCAATAAATCATGACTTTAATATGAGCAAAATAGATCCCATTTATTAAGATTCAGTTAAATTAGACCTAACTTACCAGATACTCTTTTAATTTGAATTAACTGTTGGCATTATACTGAAATGACCAAACATAAATCGAAAAAATCAAACAAGCCATCTCATCTCGCGAACTTGAAAGAAGATGTTTTTATCTCTTCTTCTGATTTTTTGAGTCGTGATATTGGTTGGCTTAACTTTAACAGTCGTGTGCTGAATGAAGCAAAAGATGAGCGAACTCCTCTACTAGAACGCCTCCGTTTTCTTAGTATTTTTTACTCCAATCTTGACGAGTTTTTTATGAAGAGAATGGGTAATCTAAAACGACATACTTTAACTGGTGCTCTACAACGTAATAGAGAAGGAGTAACCTGGCAGCAACATTTTAAAGAAGTGAGAGAAAAAATCAGTCAATTATCTAATGAGGCTCATAATGTTTTTGAATCTACAATTCAAATTCAATTAGAGCAAAATGGATTTTATCTATTAAAGTGGGATGATTTAACCTTAGATGAAAAATCCCATTTGCAAATTTATTTTCGTAAGAATGTGTTTCCTGTACTAACCCCCCTGTCTTTTGATTCTGGTCATCCTTTTCCGTTTATTTCAAATTTATCAACCTCACTAGGAATTGTTTTATGTTATCCAGACCGTGAAGAAAAGTTGTTTGCACGAGTAAAAATACCAGGTGGTCTGCCGCAATGGATTAGAACCGATACTGTCAAATACCGATTCATTAGTTTACAAGAATTGATTCTGGTTCATCTAAATGAGTTATTTCCTTCCATGAAAATATTAAGCACTATGCCATTTCGAGTGACGAGAGATTCCGAGATTGAGCGAGATGAAGAAGATGTTGATGATTTATTAGAGATGATTGAGGAGGAAATCAAGCAAAGAAAGTTTGCATCTATTGTAAGAGTTGAATTTCTGAAGCCAGGAGACCCATGGATTTTAAACTGTCTTTTAGAAGCACTCAACTTGTCAGAATCAGATTTCTATGAATCACCAACATCCCTTGAGTATCTTAATTTTAGAGTTTTGAATGACTTAAATCTTACTGACTTCAGGTATGAACCTTGGCTACCTCGAATTCCCACGTCATTTTTAGATGAATCTTTAAGTTTGTTTAATTTACTAAAAAATCAAGATTTATTAATCCATAGTCCCTATGAGAGTTTCTCTGCCACAGTAGAGCGATTGATAAACGAAGCGGCCATGGACCCAAAAGTCCTGGCAATTAAAATGACTTTGTATAGAACAGATGATCATAGTCCCTTTGTCAAAGCTCTGATTCTTGCAGCAGAAACAGGTAAACAAGTCGTGTGTTTGGTAGAGTTAAAAGCGCGATTTGAAGAAGAGCGGAATATTATATGGGCTCAAGAGCTGGAGCAAGCTGGTGTGCATGTGGTTTATGGTATTGTGGGTCTGAAAACACATACAAAAACTCTTTTAATCGTGCGCCAAGAAGGAGAGGAGTTAAAATCCTATTGCCATATTGGAACAGGAAACTATAACTCAGAAACAGCTCGACTCTACACCGATTTAGGTTATTTAACTTCGAATGATGTGATCACATCTGATATCATGGAACTATTTAATTATTTAACGGGACGATCGCTCCATAGTCAGTATCAAAAACTAATGGTTGCTCCCGTCAATATGTTGCAACAATTTCTAGATTTAATTGAACGCGAAAAAGCCAATGCAGAACAAGGACTTCCATCTCAGATCATTGCAAAATGTAACAGCCTCGAAGAACGGCAAATTTCTCAATCGCTTTATAAAGCTTCGCAAGCAGGGGTTCAGATTGATCTGATTATCAGGGGCTTTTGTTGCTTGAGACCACAAAGTTCAGGATTGAGTGAAAATATTCGAGTGATATCCATCATCGGGCGTTTTCTTGAACATTCAAGAATCTACTACTTCAGAGCAAAAGCAGCAGATCCCATCGATGGATTATTTTATATAGGATCTGCGGATTGGATGTATCGTAATTTACATAATCGAGTTGAGGCTATCGTACCTATTGAAGATCGCATCTTAAAAGAAAAACTTTGGGAGATTCTACAAATTATGTTATCAGATCAAAGACAAGCTTGGGATATGAAACCGAGTGGAGAATACGTGCAGCGATCTAATTCCTCTTTGGGCACACATACTCTTTTAATGAATCAAACCAAACTTAAATACGGTCATCAGATGGAAGAGGGAAAAGTGTAAATACTTGATCACCAAAAAGAGTGTTGCGAGAGCGACTTACTAACTAACTTCAATTCCATATTTTTTTTCAGCCGATTTTGAAAATTGATCCCGATGCAGTATCGTTAAGTAATCAACACAATCAAAATCTTGATCATAAGCGGGCTCGCCTACAACCTTTGCGCCCAGACGTAAATAAGATTTAAGAAGCGAAGGAATTAGAGATTCAGCTTCGAGTTCATAGTTTTCGGCATAACATTGATCAAAAAAATCGAGCCAAGAAGAAAAACTTGGCATCTGATATAAAGGTTGAGGTTTAGAACTGTATTTAGTTTCAATCTGACCCTTTTGACCAAGGTAATAATAGATCAGAGCCGCGTCACGAGCGCTTGAGATTTTAATGCTGGAGCATCCAATTAAAACTTTCGATTTTGATATGTTCATGTATTCTGCAATACCTTTCCAAAGTAATGTGATCACCGATCCGCGCCGATGTTCTTTTTGAATACAAGCCCTCCCAAGCTCCAGAATAGGATCTTTACTTAATTCTAAGATAGATAAATCAAACTCCTGAGCTGTGTAAAAGTCTTTAGAATAAAGGGATGAATTGAGTCGATAGGTTCCAACAATTTTGTCTGTGGGATTATGAATAATTATAATATGATCACATTGTGAGTCAAATTCATCGAAATCGTACTTTTGGTCATAAATTGACCTAAATTCTTGATTAAACACTTCATCACGGAGTCTAAAGCAAGCGATTAATTCTTTGTAAGTTTTAGCCGTTTTAACTGTATAAGGACCTACTTCAAACCGAAAATAAATTTTAGGGGAAAAGGAGAAGATCCCATTTGTTTGTAATCGGTAAGTAGTTTTTATTTGGTTTATAATTTGCATCATTTTTATACCTCCTGTTAAAATTAAATAAAGAATCTAAAAAATCAAAAGCAATGGCATAGGTCTTTAACACTTCTTCTCTTGATCCAATCTCTGGATTGATTTCAACGATATCAATAGATTTAATGTTTTGATTTAAACTAAGGGCAGAGGCTATGAGCTGTAGTTGAAAAAGCTGAAGACCTTGAGGGCTTGGAACCCCAGTAGAGGCGGCAAGGACAGGATCGATAGAGTCGATATCAAAACTAATGTGAATGGGATAATTTGAAATGAGAGTTTTAATTTCGTGAAGTATGTTTATGAAATTACAGGAATGCAGTTCATCGCAAAAGTAAGTTTTGATTCCAAATAGTCGAATCAGATATTTTTCATAGGGATCCAAATCTCTGAGTCCAATGTAAATTATTTTTTTAGGATCTAAGACACCCCAAAAGGGACAGTTTCTACTAAGAGGACTCTGACTTATTCCCATTAAGTAGGACAATGGCATCCCATGAAAATTTCCAGTGGGGCTGGATTCAGGAGTGTTTAAATCTGCATGCGCATCGATCCAAATAATATACCCATTGGGGAAATGAGATAAGAAAGAAGAAACAGTTGCTAGTCCAATGCTATGGTCACCGCCCCAATTAATTTGGGTCAGTCCAATATTGAAATTTTTAATTATAGCTGCATAAGCCTTTTTATAAATGGTCCAATCTAATAGTTGCAAATCAGAAGATCGATGAACTTTTTTCGTTTCAGATTGTTGTTGTAGAATTTTAAATGTCATTTTAGGCCAACCTAGAGGCATTAACTCTAGAGCGACATTGGGTGATTTAATTAAGCCCAAATTCTTTTGACCTTGTTCTGTTCCGATACCTAAGAAGGAAAATCGCTCATCTGTCATTGTCATAGTGTTTATATATGATCTATTAAAGTTTAATTGTCGTGTTAATCTTGTGTTAATATTTAGATCATGCTCATTTCACTTTTTAAATTGGTAACACGCCACTCCTAGCTGGTCTATGTGATTATTCTTAACTAATTCTTAACCTGAAGTTTAAATAAATTTAATCTAGTCTTATAAATGGATCACCTTTGTAATTATTTTTGTTTACAACTTAGAGTTAGAAAAGGAATTTTTACTTATGCGATTTTCAATTAATAGTTTAGAATTTATTTCAATACATTCTTTGAGACAACTGAGACCCTACAGAAATTTATATAATGTAGATCTAAAATCGTTAGAAAGTAAAATAAGACTCAATACAATTATAATTGTCGAAAAAAGTTTAAATAATATTCTTGGATATTTTTCTTTTAAGTTTTCTGTGGGCGAAAAGCCACTGATAGCGAGTCATTTTTATGAAACCTTTTCTATACAAAAATTGGATTTAAACTCTTTAGAGATTGTTGAGTTTCAATTAGCAGAGGAGATTTGGGATCGCACGGGTTTATTATTTTCATTGACTAAAGGACTTTTATCTATGATGCGAGAATCGGATTGCGATATTTTATTGGTTCATCAAAAAGAAGTCGTCTCTGATCTTAAGTTATTTTCTAGTAAAATAAAAGAGATGCCATTTTACTCTGAAGTCATTTTTTGTGAATCCTTAGTTATAAGGAATGAAACAGTAATGGCTAATGATAAAATAAAATCAAGTGATACACTTAAAACAAACTGTAAAATCCTAGAGAATGAGGTAATCAAGATGGACAACAAGGAAATTAACAATTTTGAAGACTCCTCAAAGTACGAGCAAGCTCTCTCGCCCCGTGAAGACGTAGATACCTATTTGCCAATTAATTTTTTAAGATTGGTTGAGAGAGGACTTGAGATTTGGAGTGATCCAATCATTAATAAAGAAACGGGCGAAGTATCACTTTTATTAGGATATTTATCAAATAATGGTATTTCACAAGCAAGACCTTTTACTCTATTGTCTATTCAAAGAAGGGACTCTCATTATGCTTCTCTCTGATCTGCATATTCACAGTAATTGGAGCGATGGAAAGCATAGTATTGCAGAATTGGTTGATCTTTATGGTCTAAGAGGTTTTCGAGTCATCGCAATTACTGATCATGTTTGTGAAACAAACTCTTTCATTGGTTTAGCCGCCCATTGGCTCAATCGTTCACTTACTAAAGAGAAATTTCAAGATTATATTTTGGAATTAGAAATCCAAGCTCAAAGAGCTTGGAAACAATATAAGATGCTCCTTTTGCCAGGAGTAGAAATCACAAAAAATACTTTTAGAACACAACGTTCGGCTCATGTACTCGGTATCGGAGTTCGTGAGTGGATTAATCCAGATCAAAGTATAGAGTGTGTCCTCAAGGTTATTAAAGCACAAGGTGCCATCACCGTTGCGGCTCATCCTGTATTTACTTTAGACCCCACCTATATTCCGACACTTCAGCTCTGGAAAGATCGAAATTTAATTGGTGATCTTATGGATGCCTGGGAAGTAGCAAGTGGCACTCATCTTTTTGATGAAGTATATCATAGTGGCCTTCCTATGCTCGCAAATAGTGATTTGCATTACAAAAAGCAAATTCGCTCATGGAAAACTATCCTTCATTCTGACTGTACTGAAAGTGCAGTATTACAATCCATACGAAATCAAGATGTGTCTTTTGCCTTTTATAGTGATGAGTCTCAGACTAATGATTTAAATTTAACTGCAATTTTGGCCTTAAAAGAAAAGCCAAGATTGCAATTGCAAGCACTATGATAGAAGTTGTTATTTAATAGTGCGTGAGTTTAGATAATTTTTATTTGCCTACTTCTCTTGTGAAATCGTCTTAATAATTTTTAAAAGCCATTGTGGTGATTCTAAGGGTAAATCATGGCCTGCAATTGAGTTCACGATTGGCGTGACTTTAAAATAGCGAGCCATTTCGTGAGAGCATTGAGGGTTAACAAAATGATCTTGGCTTGATACGACAATTGTAAGAGGTGTATTCAGAGTCTGAGTAATCCTAATTTTGGTGGCTAAATAAAGTTGGCGAAAAAAGTTTTTCGTTGTAATGGGATGTTCTTTTGAAAATTGAGAGAATGGAAGAAGATATTGATCTCTCACGCTTTCGTTATTGACGGTGAGATTAAGGGTAATCGACTCCCGAAGAAGTGAATCTTTACTGGTTAATCCTCGAATAATTTTAAGAAGAGATTTAAATGAGATTCTGTGAGTTATTGGAGATAGTTGAGATAAACTAGAATTAATAATAACAATATGTTCAATTTCTTCTGGAAATAGTTCTGCCCACTTTAATGCTATCATACCCCCGAGTGAGATCGCGCAAATATTAAAAGTTATTTTGGCTTTTGAAAATCGAGATAACCTACGAATTGAGTTAATGACCTCTATTGGATCAATGGGTGTGATTTCATTATAACGTGTGCCATTTCCAGGAAGATCAAGTAACTCAATTTCGAGTCCCTGCTCTTGGAGCAAATCTGGAAACCCACCCCAATGCGCACTTCCGCGACTCAACCCTCTTAATAAGATCCAGTGATGACTCATTGCGATGACTCCAAATTTAAAATAATATTAATACCATTTTGCCATAGCTAATTTTTTATTTTTTTCTCTTAGTGGAAAATTTTGAAAGGACCAAACCTCATTTGACAGTAAGGCTTTTAAGAGAAAATCAAAAAATAAATGATGACGACGATAGGTACGCTTTAATCTATGCTCCTTAATGGGATTGAAAACTCCACCTGGAGTAAATAATTGCAATGGATTTTTTTTAACCCAAATCCAGGAGCCCATCTCTAATGTCAGAGGGATATAGGTGGCATTTGGATTGCTCTCTTTAAATTTCGAAAATAAATAGTCCCACATATCACCATTCATCATATAACTTTTGGATTGGGGTTCAATTTGGTAAATATGATAGGGATGAGAATTCTCAAATAATGTAATGAGTGAATACATTTCTGGTAGATCATCAAAAGGTTCAGGCTTATAGGAGTAAGGAAACCAAATGCGATCCTTCATTCCAAATCCAGAGTGAAAATCAATAGAAATTACACACTTACTTTTTTTAGTTTCTTTTAAAAAAGCTTCTTTTAAAACTAAATTTTCAATTTCCAGTTGTTGGCCAGCGCCTTGATACCAGGGTAATTTTTTAGAAAAGGTCTGACCGCCAATAAGAAAAGGAGTTTTTGTTGTAGCAATGATGGGAGCATTGCGCATTAAATCAACGCCATTACCATTGCTTCTCATTTGGTGAAAATAGCCAACGGGATTAACCAAAGGTACGATCACTAAACGGACAGAATTAAACACATATTGTAGAGATTGATCCCACTGTAATTTATCGAGCGTCGTTTTCAATAAACTCCACGCTAATTGCGCACCAATTTTTTCGAGCCCATGCACACCGCCTGTGATAAATAATACGGGTGCCGAGGGTTTTTGAGAACCAATAGAGTAAACATAGATGGGATATTTTTGATTTTTGAAGGCAATTTCAGTGGGAATATCATAAGAGACAGTAACTTCAAAGGAGTCTCTTGCTTTATCAATTTTTTTTGCAATTTTTTCAAGTTGTTGAATCATGATTTCAGGCCTTTGTAGAATGTACCAGTTTTTAAAATTACTAGATAAAGGGGCGTTTTGTCCAAGTATAATATATTTAAAATTACAGAACTAGATTGAAAATTATATTTTATAAACTTAATTAGCATTAAACTATGTTTATTTGTTAGTGCTGTAGTTTGAAAATTTCAATGACTTTTAAAATACCTAGGAACCATAACAAAAATTAATTATTTCGCAATTAATCAGAAGATCCTGAGACTCTCCATTCCTGTCAAAAATTTGACTTAATCAACTTAGATTGTTCAGTAATTGATGTTTATGTACTATTTTTCAAATCGCAATAGCAATATACAATCCTTGTTTCAGTTTTAATTTGTTGACCAAAGCTTCATAGCTTTATTCCTAAAGTAAAAGTATTCGAACCCAACGTTTGACTGACGACATTAAACCCTTTGGAATACATCATCTTTACTAAATTGTCGCGGGTGAAAAACTTCCTGTAGTTTTGAATTATGGCTAAGAAGTGATGCCTAACGTCATAGTTAATAATATTATTTTACTCATTTGTTTTCTCCCAAAATGAAACTCAATGGATTTTGTTTGTGACGATTATAAAACAGGAATTGCAAATGTCCCGTTAAGATTGAGTTAATATTTGAGGAATTTTATTTGAAATTACGAATTTAAAGGGAATGTCGTTTCATATCTCATAGTAAGATTCACTAATAATCGCTAGAGAAAATTGATTCTTAGCTTTAAGTCATTGTATTATTATTTAGTTTGATTATTGTCACTTGTGTCAATTTAATTTGATTCTAAAATTTTGATCCTATCAATAAAATTGAAATTCCATCTAATATTGTTTTTGTGTCAAGAACAGTTTTCTAATAACTAATATATATTTAGTTGCGCTACTCTTTTGAATAGGGGCCATTATTATTTAATAATATAATCTTTGAAATGAAGGATTAGTTTTGGGAGGAAAATGAAAATATCACTTTTAATCGTTTTATCATTATTGTTTACAGGTCATTTTAGTTTTGCTTGGAAATATACAATTCCACCTTTCTCTCAATCATTAGTAAAGTTTGGTGCGAGTCTCTTTTCTAAACCTTTGCTTAAAAATGAATTTTCTCTTGTAGTCTGGAATGTTCACAAAGGTAAGGATGGTGAAGCTTGGGTGAATGATATGAAAATCTTGACTGATAACTCGGATGTTCTCCTGGTGCAAGAAGCAATGGACGACGAGCTAATGATTGAAATGTATGAAAATAGAATCAAAAATTATGATTGGTTTTTTGCAAAGAGCTTTACATATTTGCAGACAGGAAACTCTAGTGGAGTTGCCAATGCAAGTCCCTACCAAATAACTCGATCTATACTTCATCGAACCAATGATTTAGAGCCCATTGTTGGAACTCCCAAAACGGTCATATTGAGTTATATGACGATGGAGTCTGGGCAGCCCATAGCATTTCTAAATATCCATGGTTTAAATCGTACCACTAACGCCGCCTTTTATAGACAAATTGATGAGACATTAAATCTTATTAAAAATTTTTCAGGACCAGTAGTCTATGCCGGAGATTTTAACACCAATAATAAATCAAAGTTTAATGGACTAGATGAAAGAATGCTAAAATATGGTCTTAAGAGATACAATTATACGGAAGACAATCGCAAACATAAGTTAGATTGGATTTATGTGCGTGGTTGCGAAATTGAGAAGAGTGAAATTTTATATCAATTTCAAACGTCTGATCATAAGCCATTATTTGCACGATTGAATTGTAATTAAATTTAGCAGGGGTCAATATTTACAATTCAAATATTTAGGATTTAAACTTCAAGAATATAATAAAAATGGTGGAGGAGATAAATCCAAGGATAATTGGAAGCGCCCCAAGTCAAAAAGAAAAAACATGTGACAATAGAATTTGATAAATTTACTCTAGCAAAGTGAGTATTTTTAAACGTTATATCTCCTACTTTCTTATTTTGATTTTTGGTCTTCTGTTTGTGAAGAACCTCATTCCTGGTGTTATTGATAATATTTATTCTAATTGTCAAGAAATCGGTCATATTCATAAGTATAGTTTTAATCGAATCCACAATTCATCACGAGATTTTATTGGTTTTAATAAATTATCCCAAACATTTGATTTGAAAAATGAAAATAGTTGTCATAATGAAAAATCTGTTTTTAATTTCGCATTTAGACCTTTTTCACTTTATAACTTAAATCTTAAAATCTATGAGATTAAATTCGTGCTGATTTTATCATTAAAGAACCATTTTGCCGATCCTTATATTGAGCTAAACAAGAAACCTCCCAAAGCTGCTTAGAAGCAAACTCAAAAATGGTAAAATTATGTTGCCTTCATCAAAGCCATTTGAGATCGCTTCTCGTTAAACTAGCTAGCAAAAAGTAGGATCGTTTATAATATGTTATGCGCATTTAAGGCAAAATATGTGTAGAAATGATAATTGAACGCGTTCAATACACTATTTGTTTCATTCGTATTCAAGCTACCAATTTCAGAAAATATTATAGTAAAAACTCGAGCGCGTGTTTAAATTTTTAAAATTTTAACTCTTCAAGAAAGAATCAGTTATATGAATTTAAAATGGTTTTATGTTTTTTTCATTGTCATAAGCCTATTCAGCGACTTTGATGCTTATGCAATAACGACTCCAAATATCAGTGCCAATACATTATTTCTCTACAGAAATTCAAATTTTCATAAGGGTAATAGCAATGCCACAGATTTAGATCAAACGCCCAATGGTTTTGATGTTCAAGAGGCTGAACTTCAATTTTACTCAGACGTCGATCCTTATACGCGATTGAGTTTATTATTGTCGCTGGCTCCCCAATATACTTCCGACGGAATTTCTGTTTCAGAGGAGTGGGGTATTGAGCCTGAAGAGGTTTTTGTTGAAAGCAATATCCTTTCTGATGTCACTTTTAAAATAGGAAAATTTAAATCTGCCATGGGTAAACATAATAGTCTTCACACTCACGCATTTCCCTTCGTTGATTCGCCCATTGCCAACATTCAACTTTTAGGGGATGAAGGATTAAACGATGCAGGAGTCTCGGCTGCGTTCTTATTTCCGACAGAGTGGTTTAATGAATTGACGATCCAGTATATGAGGGGCAAGGGAGAGAATGAAGAGTTTAATTCTTCCTCTCCAAGTATGGGAGTCGGTCTAGCCCATTGGAAAAATCTTGTTGATTTGAGCGAGGAACTCACAATGGAAATCGGAGCGTCCTACGCTCAAGGGGGAAACTCTTTCTCTAAAACAACTTCGCTTTCTGGTGCGGATATGACCTTTAAGTGGCGCCCATCTGAGGGAGGAAAATACAAATCGATTCTTTGGTCTACTGAATATTTATCGAGAAAACAATCACAAGTTGATGTGGCAGATGAAAAGGGTGCGGGGGTTGCCTCTTGGGTTCAATATCAATTTTCCGAAAGATGGACTTGCGCCTATCGCTACGATCAATTGAAGGTACGCGATTCATTTGATCCGATAAAATTATTAAATACGACTTGGGTTCGAAACTCTTTAAGTTTTGTTTATTCGCCTTCGGAATTTTCATCCTATCGCATTGAATACAATCATAATCATAGTGGTGTAAAAAATAATAATGATGAAAACACTGAAAAAACATTTTATTTACAAGCTAACTTTACTATTGGTGCTCATACAGCACACGCATATTAAGGAGAATACAAATGAAAGCCATGACTATATTTATTTTATGCCTTCCCCTTTTTTCTTTTGCTAAAATTCAAATTGCCACAACTACCACAGATCTCGCGGCCATAGTTAAAAAGGTGGGACAAGAGCAAGTGGAGGTTTTCTCCATTGCCAAAGGAACACAAGATCCCCATCAAATTGAAGCCAAACCTTCTTTTATGGTAAAATTGAGAACGACTCAATTGGTTGTAGCCCAGGGACTTGAGCTTGAATCTGCTTGGATCATACCATTAATTCAGGGAGCAAGAAATCCTAAATTAGCCGAAAAAAATGGACTTTTTGAATTAGCTGGAGAGCTTGATCCCATTGAGGTTGCAAAGGGAAATATTTCTCGTGCAGAAGGTGATGTCCATCCTGGAGGGAATCCTCATTTTCAATTGGATCCAATAAGAATTGGAAAGGCGGCTCTTTTGATCGCCAATAGGTTGGGAGATATTGATCCAAGTCAAAAAGATTTTTTCACTAAAAATGCTAATACATTTCAAACTGAAATGGCTACGAAAACTAAAGATTGGATGATGCGAATTAAGAAGTCGGGCATTACAGAAGTTGTGACCTATCATAAGACTTTTTCCTACTTCTGTGATCGTTTTGAAATAAAGTGTAATATTCAACTGGAGCCTAAACCAGGTATTCCACCGACGACCAGTCATCTTTTATCGGTCATAGAGCAAATGAAGAAAAATAAAATTACCTTAGTTCTTATAGAAAATCTCTATGAGGATTCTGTAGGACAAAAGTTGAAAAATGAAATTCCCACTGTGCAAATCAACCGTGTTCCTGTTTCGGTTGAGGGTGAACCAGGCCTAGACACAAATGAAAAATTAATCGAACGTCTTGTTACAACCTTTGAGGGAGGTGCCCACTAATGTTAGCACTTGAATTCCTTGCGGCTCCCTTTGTTCTCGCGGTGCTTTTGGTTGGCATTCATGCCTATTTAGGATTACATGTGCTAGAGCGAGAAGTTATTTTTGTTGATATCAGTCTTTCTCAAGTTGCAGCTCTGGGCAGTGCCGTGAGTTTATTCTTTGTTCACGAGGAAGGGGACTCTGGCTTGGCCCTCATGCTCTCACTTTCTTTTTGTTTAGCCACGTCCTTTGCTTTAGCTCTGTTAAGACATCATGAAAAAACAGTCTCACAAGAGGCATTAATTGGAATGACTTACGCTCTAGCCAGTGGAGCCCTTATTTTGGTGGCAGATAAATTGCCCCATGGCGCTGAACATTTGAAAGAATCCCTTATTGGAAATATTCTTTTTGTAACCTGGCCACAAGTTTTACAAACATTGATTATTTACTCTATAATTGGAGTAGTTCATTGGGTTTTTCGTAAACAATTTTGGCAGGCTTCTCGTGGTGAAAAAGGAATGTTTTGGTGGGATTTTCTGTTTTATTTTTTATTTGGAATAGTTATCACCTTCTCGACTCGTCATGCAGGGGTGTTGGTGGTGTTTTCAATCCTTGTTGCACCGGCGGCTTTGGCTTCACGGTTCTTTCCCTCCAAAAGTGCAAAGTTGAGTTCACGTTTGCTTCTAGCTTGGAGTGTTGGAACTATTGGCTTAATGCTTTCATTTGTACTTAGTTACAAGTTGGATCTACCATCTGGAGCCAGTATCGTTTGTACTTTAACAAGCTTATTTTTTGGTGCCCTGCTTTTTAGAAGTACTAAATCATCCGTTAGTTAATATACATCAGATTTAAATTTATAATTTATCAATAATATCTTTAAAAAAAAGTTACGTAATCCATTGAGAATACACATGGAATGTCGATTAAATAATAATTAGTTTTAGTTATCTTTATAAGCGATTCTTAATAAAATGTCTCAAATTAAATTTTCCTAAGGCATTTTTATATCATTTTTACGCCCATCTAAGTTATTTTTTAATAATGAACTCTTTTACATAAGAATAAGAAGCTGATTGAAAAGTACCTTATTTGAGGCCTTGGGCTTGATAAATGAATTCATCCATCATCAAGACCATCATAGCGAAATTTTAGTGAATTTCAAATTTCGTGGTAGCGAAACGAAAGTGAAAACAGGAGATAGGGGGCTACTTTTCAAATAAGGTTGAAGTAGAAAAAATGAATCATCGGAGGCTCTATGGATTTTATTGTAGCAGGACTCATTGGTATCGCTCTTTTAATCTATCTTATTTATGCGCTTTTTAATCCTGAAAAGTTTTGAGGTGATTATGAGACAAAATGATTATTTTCAATTTATTATTTTCATTGCCGCTCTGATAGTAATAACTCCCTTTCTCGGGCGTTATATGGCCCAAGTATTTACTGGAGAGCGAACCCGACTTCAGAAACCATTGATGTGGCTAGAACGCTTAACCTATCGAATATCTGGAATAGATTCCAATGAAGAAATGAATTGGAAAACTTACGTTTGGGCTATGATTGTTTTTCATCTCTTGGGAATTTTTGTTCTGATGCTATTGCAAATGACTCAAGCTTGGTTGCCACTCAATCCACAAAACCTTCCGAATATATCTTGGCATTCCGCCTTGAATACGGCCGTTAGTTTTGTCACCAATACCAATTGGCAAGGCTATTCAGGAGAAGTAACCATGAGTTATTTAACTCAAGTTGCAGGGCTCACCGTGCAAAATTTTTTAAGTGCGGCCTGTGGAATCTCTGTGGCTATTGCCCTAACTAGAGGTATTGCTAGAAAGTCTTCTTGGACCATCGGAAATTTTTGGGTCGATATAACAAGAACTGTAGTCTATATTTTGTTGCCTCTTTGCATTTTATTCGCGCTCTTTTTAGTGAGCCAAGGCGTCGTTCAGAGCTTTGCTCCTTCTATGAATTTAATAACCCTCGAAGGATTAAAGCAAACAATTCCCCTGGGGCCAGCGGCCTCTCAAGTAGCAATTAAAATGTTAGGGACTAATGGTGGCGGATTTTTTAATGCCAATGCCGCTCATCCTTTTGAAAATCCCACGGCTTTGTCTAATTTTTTACAAATGCTATCGATCTTTGCCCTGGGCGGCGCCTTAACCTATACCTATGGAACAATGACTCACTCTCGTAGACATGGGTGGGTGCTATTCGGTACTATGCTAGCCTTGTTCATTGGAGTTACGGCCCTTTCTTTATTTTCAGAATATTCTCCCCATCCCTTATTTCATCACGCGGGCCTGATGGAAGGTAAAGAAACTCGATTTGGGATTTTTAATAGTGTATTATTCTCGACGATTACAACCTCCGCCTCCTGTGGTGCTGTCAATGCCATGCACTCTTCGCTCTCGCCACTTTCGGGTGGCATAGCAATGCTTAATATGATGTTGGGTGAAATTATATTTGGTGGTGTGGGTGCTGGTCTTTATGGGATGCTTCTCTTTGTGTTACTCACCGTATTTATTGCTGGGCTGATGGTGGGGCGAACTCCTGAATACATGGGAAAAAAAATTGAATCTCGAGAAATGACCATGATCATTCTGGCCATTTTATCTCCCTGTGCCGTGATTCTGATTGGAACCGCGATTTCTGCAGTGACTCCCTCCGCTCTCGCCAGCCTTTCGAGCCAAGGTCCCCATGGTTTTTCGGAACTCCTTTATGCCTTTACTTCAGCAGCAGCCAACAACGGAAGCGCCTTTGCGGGTCTTAATGCCAACACTGTTTATTACAATCTGATTCTAGCATTAGGAATGCTTGTTGGGCGCTTTGCTATCATCTTTCCTATTCTTGCTGTGGCGGGGAGTTTGGCTCAGAAAAAAATAGCACCACCCACTGCTGGTACTTTTGAAACCGATACGGGGCTTTTTGCCTTTTTGTTAGTGGGCGTGATTTTAATTGTTGGTGCTTTAACTTTTCTACCGGGACTAGCATTGGGGCCTATTGTGGAACATCTGTTGATGATTAACGGTCAAACATTTTAAGAGGTGATGAGTATGTCTAAAACAAATCAAAATCCTATCTTCGATAAAACTCTTATTGGACCGGCCTTCAAAGAATCCTTTGTTAAATTGCACCCTAAAGTACAAATGAAAAATCCGGTGATGTTAGTGACTATGATTGGAGCTATCCTAACCTCTATTTATGTTATTTTTGGAATTGGCCATGGCTCAAAAATATTTGAGGTGCAAATTGCTATATGGCTGTGGTTCACAGTTCTATTTGCAAATTTTGCTGAAGCTATTGCAGAGGGACGGGGCAAGGCTCAAGCTGAGAGTCTAAAAAAAACAAGAACTAAAACATTAGCTCGCTTGCTCGTTGACAATAAAGAAATCAAAGTGAGCGCTGCCGAATTAAAAAAAGGGAATATTATTATTTGTGAAGCAGGAGATCTTATTCCGGGAGATGGAGAAGTTATTGAAGGGATTGCAAGTGTGGATGAATCCGCTATCACCGGAGAATCCGCTCCCGTGATTCGAGAATCGGGTGGAGATCGCAGTGCTGTAACAGGTGGAACAAAAGTGATTAGTGATCGCATTCTCGTTCGAATTACCGCAGAACCGGGTCATAGTTTTTTGGATCGTATGATTTCTCTCGTGGAAGGGGCGAAAAGACAAAAAACTCCCAATGAAATTGCCTTGAGTATCGTCTTATCGGGTTTAACAATAATTTTTGTTTTGTCCGTCATGACATTAAAACCCTTTGCCGATTATAGTGCCAATGCAGCTCATCAAGATTTATCTTCTATTGTCACTGTGCCCGTTCTCATTGCGCTTCTAGTTTGCCTGATTCCTACCACTATTGGGGGGTTACTGAGTGCCATCGGAATTAGTGGAATGGATCGACTGATTCGAAGAAATGTTATTGCAACCAGTGGGAGAGCGGTAGAAGCGGCCGGGGATATTGATGTGTTGTTGTTAGATAAAACTGGAACTATCACTTTGGGCAATCGCATGGCCACCGCCTTTCTTCCTGTTGCGGGGGTGGTTGCTGAAACATTGGCGGAAGCAGCTCAACTTTCTTCACTGGCCGATGAAACGGCGGAAGGTCGATCCATAGTGGTGCTGGCTAAAGAAAAATATGCTCTGAGAGCTGAGAGTGTGCATCCTGCACAAGCGACCTTTGTTCCATTTTCTGCGCATACACGTATGAGTGGAATTGATTTTAAAAACTCAATGGGCTTACGAAGTATTCGTAAAGGAGCCAGTGATGCCATTAAAGATTATGTGCAAAGTCTGGGTGGATTTATTCCTAAAGATTTGGATTCTGTCATCAACGAGGTTGCTAAAACAGGTGGAACTCCGCTGGTGGTGGCCGATGGAAAAATAGTTCTTGGCGTAATACACCTTAAAGATATTGTAAAGGGTGGTATCAAAGAGCGATTTAATGAATTGAGAAAAATGGGTATCAGAACAGTGATGATCACGGGAGATAATTCTTTAACGGCTGCTGCCATCGCCGCCGAGGCGGGTGTTGATGATTTCTTGGCTCAAGCCACTCCTGAAACAAAACTTAAAAGAATTCGAGAAGAACAAGCCAGTGGTCATCTGGTGGCCATGACGGGGGATGGAACCAATGATGCTCCCGCCTTAGCTCAAGCTGATGTGGGAGTGGCCATGAACACCGGAACTCAGGCTGCACGTGAAGCTGGGAATATGGTGGATTTAGATAGTAATCCAACAAAATTAATTGAAATTGTTGAAATCGGTAAACAACTTTTGATGACAAGAGGTTCTTTAACTACTTTTAGTATTGCCAATGATGTAGCAAAATATTTTGCCATTTTGCCCGCCCTATTTAGCACTCTGTATTTGAGTCAAGGATCCAAAGAGGGACCTCTCGCCCTTTTAAATATTATGAAACTGGTTTCTCCTCAAAGTGCCATTCTCAGTGCCGTGATTTTTAATGCCTTAGTTATAGTGGCCTTGATTCCACTTGCTTTAAAAGGAGTTCCCTACCGGGCAGAGGCTTCTTCTGTAGTATTAAGACGCAATCTTTTTATTTATGGGGGAGGGGGCATTGTCATTCCCTTTGTGGGAATAAAACTGATTGATATGTTGATTACAACTCTAGGCCTGGTTTAACCAGGGGCTCAAAAATGAGTCAAAGAAATAAATTTGAAGGGAGTTTTTATGAAATATATTTTACCTGGAATGCGATTCCTTTTATTTATGACTGTTCTTTTGGGATTTCTTTATCCGTTTGCAATGACGGAAATATCGCAATTGTTATTTCCCCGTCAGGCTAGTGGAGACTTTATAACTCACGATCATCAGATCATCGGTTC
>Ga0154020_10000227_pt1 | contig 66548 bp, 57 predicted proteins | sample Klosneuvirus_201_FD_109709 | JGI IMG/M metagenome (GOLD analysis project Ga0154020, IMG submission 109709) | Active sludge microbial communities from wastewater, Klosterneuburg, Austria - Klosneuvirus_20160825_MG | ecosystem: Engineered > WWTP > Aerobic digester > Activated sludge | place...
ATCTGCGTTGGTTCAGTTAACAGGATATGGGTATGGATTCTTGAAGGAGTTGTTCCATATCAAGTAGACTGAAACTCAATTCATTGGAAAAGCGAAAAAATTCTGCAACCTTTATCTAACCAAATAATCTGATCTATGCGTGGCTATGCATCAATCGTAATGATTGTTCTTGTCGGACTTTCATCTTTATCCTTTTCATTTTCCGAACCCAAAGGCGAGTATCTTCAAAAAGGATACTACATCGTGGTAGCCGCTTATCGAATGGGTCAGGAAAAATACATGGAGAGTTATGTAGATAAACTTAATAAGACCGGCCTGCATACTAAATATGGTTTTGATACCGGAAGAAAGTTTTACTATATCTATTTGGATTATTATACCAATTTTGATGAGTCCATCCAGCAAATGTTAAAAACCCGCAAGCAAGGTGGTTTTACAGATGCATGGGTGCGCATCATGAAAGAAGGTGAGAACCCTGTGCCTGCGGTAGCTAACCCGGTGGCGCCAATTGCAAACCCCGAGGTAAAGGAAGAAAGTAAGCCCGAGGTTGCGGTTGAGGAAAAGAAAGCAGATGAAATTGTATCCGAAAAAGTTCAAGTAGTTATTGAGGAACCAACTAACGATAAAAAGACTGAAGCAGTTGCGCCATCCCTAAAAGAAGCGTCTGTTTTGTTTTACCTCTACAACCCTACAAATAGTGAACCTATTGAGGGCGAGGTTGAGATTATAGATGCTGACGTTGCACGACTAATTAAAAAAGTGAAAGCACATGAAGTTGCACCAATACCTGATCCTAAAAATAAATCCGGTAAAATATCCTTGATTGGTTCTTCTTTTGGATATCGCAAAGTGCAACACGATTTTGTTCTTACTGAGATAACTCCTGAGAACATGCCGGAGTATATGGAGTGGCGCGATAATCATTATGTTATAAAGTTTGATTTGGCGAGGTTGCTTCGGGGCGATATTGAAACACTTTATAATGTTTACTTTTTCAATGATGCGGCCGTAATGATGCCCGACTCGAAGTATGAGTTGAACAGGTTGCTGGATATGATGAATTCGAATCAAGATTATAGAATTACACTTCATGGCCATACTAATGGTAATGCCCGGGGGAAAATTATAAAGATGGGGCCAAGTAAAAATTTCTTTGAATTGAGTAATGATGTGATTGAAGATTCGGGCACAGCTAAAGAACTCTCCAATCAACGGGCATTGGCAATCAAAGAGTGGCTGATAGCGAATGGTATAGATGGTAATCGCATTAATGTAAAAGCCTGGGGTGGCACCCGGATGATTCATGATAAAAACAGCAACAATGCGCGGAGAAATGTGCGTGTGGAGGTAGAGATTCTTGCCGATTAGCAATGCCTTTTTTATCAGAGATTTTTCTGGCGCTGAATAAATTGAGTAACATTTTGGTAATCTCATTCCTTTTCTGAAATTTTCAGAACTTTAATCGATCATATGAAACAAACCATCCGCAGTTTTTCCCTTATTATTAATTACAAAACATTTATTATTACTGCACTCTCAGTGATTTCTACCTATGTATGCTTTCGATTTGGGATTATTGCCAAGTTTCCGGATATGCTGGTGGGTGTTGCTATTGTATTCCCGGTTGTGTTTTCAATAGGTTCTGCCTACACCCGCAGAGAAACAGCGCTGCAGCGGTTTGCTGATTTTAAGGGTCATGTCATTGCCATTTATTATGCTACACGCGATTGGTCAGGCAGTAGGAATCATGAACTCCCAGCACGGGTAAAGCAGATCATTTTTGAGATGATGAAGCTTATGCGTGAGATGTTTAAAAATAATAATGATCCAATCTGGAAAGACCATGAAGCTAAAATCTATCAATTATTTTCGAAGCTTTCCATGCTTACCATGGAACTTCGAGATCACGGTGTTCAAAGTGGTGAAGTTTCAAGAATTAGCCAATATGTTAGCAAAATTATTATAGCGTTTGATAACATGAAAATTATTCATAATTATCGGACACCCGTTACCTTGCGCGCTTATTCTAAAGTGTTCATTTATATTTTCCCTATTATCTACGGACCTTATTTTGCCAGCACCGTAGGAGATTACTCAGCTTCTTTGGAATATGTGATGCCCGTGCTATACAGCTTTATATTGGTGAGCTTGGATAATATTCAAGATCATTTGGAAAACCCATTTGATGATGTGGGTGAGGATGATATTACCATTGATGCTGAGGAGACAACTCAATTTCTTAACTAGTACAAGTATCGGTTTTACGGTATGGCTTAATCCGTGCCAGTACGGAGTTACTAAGAATAAATGCACTTATTACCACGCTAAAGAAATTTGTTGCTTAATTTTCGAGGCATTCAGGTGCCCTATGAAATTCAGACTTCTTTATTTTGCCCTACTTTTTCTAATTACTTCTCAATCATTTAGCCAATCAAATGAGTTTTGGTTTGCATTCAAACTTTCGGACGTTGAGAAGAAAGGTGAAAATAAGTTTTTGATAACGATAGATAAGGGCTCCGAATTAGGCCTAACCAACAGAACTCAAGGTGAAGTATGGGCAACAAAGCAACATGATAGAAAAGAAGAAAGCCATTTTGTTATAAACATTGAACTTCAAGGTGTATCAGAAAGCACAGCCTCAGCATTAGTTGAATCAGAAGAAGTTCTATATGAAGGCGATATTGTTTTTGTAGAAATTCCGGTTAAGGCTGGAGTCCACACTTCCTTTTTCTACTTAATATCTTATGCTATATCAATAGAAGATGAATCGGGCAATCCATACTACACGTTTGAAGAAATCATGAAGAACGATGGCTATCCATTGCGCACCGAAAAGTTCAAGCAAATGCAAGCGACTATCAATACAGCGGGAAAAAAATTGGAGGCGATTGGTAACAAGGAGAAAGTACAAGAAGGAAAGAATAAAGGTAAGTTCGTTTATGAAGTGCTTTCGAATGCCGATACACTGACTGTTTGGAGTTACTTGTACCATATAACGATGAACTATAGTCAAACCATGGGCAAATCGATTCCATTGATTAAAGGATTTTATGAGCACACCCTTGCGGGAGATGAAACAACTTCAACAGAATTAAAGAACATGTTTGTAGGAGCTAAGCTTGATGAGGCTGAAATTTATTTTACTCAATACAAGCGTAGAATTGATGAGGACTTAGTTAACAGCTGGGCCAAGGAAGCAAAAGACCTGCGTATTGAAAAGAAATATAGTGAGGCTGCTGAATTGCTTGAGGCTTGCATGTTTTTAGGAGATAAACTTGATAAGCCTTACAATGTGGCGCTTTATGCGTATGAAATGGCGTTAATCTATGATGGCCAAAGTCAGCATTCAAATAGTATTCCCTGGTTTAATAAATCGGCCGAAAAATTTAAGCTAGCTGATAATGATTATGGTGAAGGGGTGGCTCTATACTATGGGGGTGTGGCATACGAATACAATAATCAACAAACTGAAGCATTAGATAATTACAAACGCGCTTTGGCTGTTCGCGAAAAATTATTGAAGGAATATCCAAACGAGGAAAGTTATTCTACTGATTTGTATAATTCATTGTCTGTTTTAGGCAGACTTTTTAAAAGTATAGAAAATTACAACACCGCTAAGGAATTTTATTTGCGTGCATTAAATGTTGCCATATCAATCGATGATAAAGAAAATGAAGCAACTTCATACTGGGACCTTGGCAATTTGGCTGAACAATCAAATTCATATCAATCAGGTATTGAAAATTTTGAAAAATCCTATCAGATTTATTCACCTCTTAATGATTCCTCAAGCATGATAGAGCTTAGGCGAAATCAGGCAATTTCCTATTCTAAACTAAAAATGGTTTCTAATTCGAAACAGTCAATTGCCAAGGCAATAGCGTTAGCCCGCAGTTGGAATAAGCCAGACAAATTAGCCTACGTTCTCAATTATCAGGGTCTTCTGGGTTATGAGAATAAAGATTATGAGTTGTCTCTTCAAAGTTATTTAGAGTCAGAGAAGATTAATAGGAGTCTAGGTGATACAACCGAACTAATTTCAGCTAAGAAAAATATTTCAAAAACTTATCGCGATTCAAAAAAAATTAAACAAGCAATTGCAAAATCTGAAGAAATAATTTTATTGGTAAAGGCTAATGATCTTGATGGAAAGGCATCTGCACTTTGGGATCTTGCTTATCTCTATGGAAAGGATTATGCGAATCAATTAAAGAAGGCCATTGGTTATTATACGGAAGCGAGTATGATTTACTCAAAACTCAAGGACACCACAAATCTTATAACGGTATCGAACAATATAGCCTTTCAGTATCGCGATCTTGGTGACTCGGTAAATGCCTACAAATTTCATAATGAGGCGTTGGCACTGACAAAGTCAAAAAATAAGATTTCCGATCGGGCCGATACCTATGATCGAATAGGTATTACTGCCGATCATTTTAAAAATTACCAAAGGGGATTAAGCGCACACCTTGAAGCACTTCGCCTTTTTAAGGAATCAAAAGAATGGAAAAAAGCGGGCAAGGCGGCTGAAGATGTTGCAACGGCTTATAAAGAATTCGATGACTTTGTTAAAGTGGCTCAGTACTACAAGGAGTCTATTCAACTTTATAGACAAGCCTCAGAAAAATTGGAAGAAGCAGAATCATACTGGGATTACGCTTATAATGTGGGGCAGCACTTATTAAATTACGATACTGCCATTAGGAACTATCGAATTGCTTACGAATTGTATATGCAGGAAGGAGATTCAGTTCATGCATCAGTTATGCTTTCAAATATTGGGCAGACCTATTGGAATAAGCTTGATTTTGAAAGCGCAATAAAATCGCACCGGGAAGCAATTGAGTTGGCAAAGAAATGCAACAATCAAGAGCAGGTTGCAAGTTCATGGTCTAAGTTGGCAACCTTATATACTGAATCGAGCAATCCCATTGCAGCAGCGGAAGCTCTAAATAATTCAGTTATAGCTTTAGTTACTTTAAATGATTCAACATTATTGTCGGCCGGGTACAATGATCTGGCCGATAGCTACCTTAAGTCAAAGGATTATTTAAAGGCTTTAGATTACTACAGTCGCGCTATTACTATTCGTAAAGCGCAGAAGGATTCAAGTAATTGGGCACTCTCTGTTTATGCCTTAGCGGGGGCCTATCAAAATAAAACAGAGTATGCTAAGGCAATCCAGGCATATGATGAGGCTCTTAAGATTCAACGCAAGTTGAAAGACAAATTAAATGCAGCCTATAGCCTTTCAAATCTTGGCTTGTTAGCTCAGATGGCAGATAACGATTACAAAAAAGCAAATAGCTATTTGAGTGAGGCCATAAAGCTGGCTACCGAACTAAAGGACGATTACTTACTGGGCTATTGTTATCTGCGAATGAAAGGATTGACACGTGCCCAAGGTAATTTCAAATTGTCGGAGGATTATATTAATAAAACACTGGTGCTTTATAAAAAAGAAAAGCGGCCTAAAGATGTGGCCTATGTGTTGGCAGAAATGGGTAATGATGCGTCCTATGTTTATGGAGATAATGTAAAGGCCCTTCAACTTATTGATCAAGCACAGGTAATTTCAGATACATTGACAGATATTCAGCTAAAAGCATATTTGTTAGGTGTAAGAAGTACTATTGTTGCCGAGGCAGGCGAGTTTAATAAGGCGCTGAGTTTAGGGCAGGAGAGTTTGGAACTCTATAAAAGTGTAGATAGCGAATGGGGACTTGCTGGTGAATACATTGACATAGGTAATGTGTATAAGCAACTGAGCGAGTATGATCTGTCATTAAAATTTCAGCAGAAGTCAGATAGCCTTTATAGAAAGATGAATTCTGAATATAATCGCTTGGCACCACTAGCCAACATAGGGGCTGTTTACACAGCCCAAGGCAATTACAAAAAAGGGCTTGAGTATTACGAGTTGTCGCTGGCAATTATGAAGAAGGCTGGCGACTTCAATGAAAATGTTGGAATCATTCAAGCTTCCATTGGCGAATCATATTATTATTTGAATGATTATGCGCAATCTGATAAATGGATACGAGAATCGCTCAACACCTTTAATAAGGTAGGAGCGGTTCGCCCAAAGATGGAATCTTTGAATGTTATGGGACGCCTTAAAATTGACGAAGATAAATTTGAAGAAGCCGCAAAGTTTTTGACTGAGGCAATTGATAAATCAAAAGAGAAATCTCTTAAAGTATCGTATGTATCTGGCCTTGGCCTTTTAGGACAATTGGAAGTGCGCAGAAAAAATTACCTAAAGGCTAAACCATTGTTGGAAGAATGTATAAAGGCTTCGCGCGAAATGGGTAAATACAATACGCTTTGGGAGAGTTTGTATTGGTTAGGTGTGCAATACAAAGAGAGCAAGCAGCTGCCGCAGAGCCGCGACTACCTGAAGGAATCAGTAGCAGTAATAGAAAAAATACGCAACAAGGTGTCGGGTGGTGATGAGGCCCGAAAACTTTTTTCGTCAGACAAAAATATTTTGAGAGCGTATGAAGCCCTAATTGATGTATTGTTGCAATTAGGCGAAACTGATCTGGCTATGAGTTATCTCCAAAAGAATAATGAAGATAATTTAAAAGAGAAATTCAAAAATTTAGATGTGAAGTTTGAGAATAGTGATAAAAACAAAGTTCTTGAGCAAGAGCGCAGCATGAAGGCCAAGTTAGATGGCATTGAACAACAAATTGCGAACGAAAAGACCAATGATATCAAAAATCAAAATCTTGAGAAATTAAAAAATCTGGAAAGCACAAAAACGATTGCTGAAGGAGACTACTTGAAATTTGTGAATCAACAAGTAAATGTAAGGCCTGAGCTTACCAAGTACTTCAATAACAGCATTCAACCGGCACAGTTAAAGGGAAAGAAGAAGCAAATTCCTAAGGATATGGCGTTGCTTTCCTATTTGCCTGGTGAAAATCAGCTTTATATTTTCGTAGCAACTTCAGATACGGTTATTGCTAAGGTTGTAAACGTTACACGTGCTGAGCTAAACCGTAGCATAAATGCTTCACTTAATATTATTAAATCTAATCAAGGCGTATTTGATAAAATTGATTTGACGAATGAAGAAGCTGAGAGGCGAGAGTTAGATTTATCAGTGGTTCAAACTGACCCACTATTAAAACCGTTTGAGACTTTGTATCATTCATTAATTGCGCCAGCCATCGATGAAATTGTAGGGAAGAAACGATTGTGTATAATCCCAAGTGGTGCCCTTAGTTATATTCCATTTCAATTGCTGGGTAAAACTATGAAAAATGGAAAGTTTAGTCTGCTCATAAATCAGTATTCTATTTTTTATGCAAACTCAACGGATATGCTTTTGAGAAACATGAACGCTGAGGTGCGCGAGTTTAATATACTGGCTTTTGGAAATCCGGATAAATCTCTGCCTTCTACAGAGAAAGAGGTAAATGAACTAAAGAAATTATTTCCAAACACTACGGTCTTTATTCGCGATGAAGCAACAGAAGACAAAGCGAAGTTTGCCGGTGAGAATTATAATATTATGCACTTTGCCACACATGGCAATCTGGATTATGAAGATTTTGGGAAATCATTTCTTACCATGGCGAGCAACCCGGCTAAGCATGAAGATGGTTTATTAACCTTGGATGAATTATGGGGAATGGATGTTATGAGCCATTTGAAAATTGTGGTGCTTTCTGCATGTCAAACTGCCGTATCAAAAGGTTCTGATGAAAGCTCTCCGGTAAGTCCGGCCAGTGGTTTTTTACAGAATGGTGTAAAGTCTGTAGTTGCTACACTTTGGAAAGTGGATGATGAAGCAACCTCACTTCTTATAACAGATTTTTATAGAAACATCAAGACCATGGATGCGGTTGAGGCATTGCGTATGGCTCAGGTTCATCTATCAAATAACCCAAAATATTCGCACCCTTATTATTGGGCTGGAGCAGTTTTGTTAGGTGATTGGCGATAGTTTAAAAAATGTCCTGTAGTGTTAACCTGACCCGATAGCTATCGGGTTTTTCGAAGTTGCTTGCCGAGGATAAAACTGTGAGTGAATTCTTATTTACAGTCCGCAGCGAAAGGCTCGGCATTTTTATATCCAGCCTCAACAGCTTTCTTAAAGGCTTCGCACGCTCCGGCTTTATCTTTCAATCTTTGTTTGGCAATGGCTAAATTGTAATAAGCAAGACCATAGTTAGGATCAATTTCTAAGGCTTTGAGATAATCTTCAATAGCTTCTGTGGATTGACCTAATTCATCTTTAGCATCCCCGCGAAAAACATACGCTTTAGCATTTTTAGGATTGAGTTTAATGGTGCTCGTAAAGTCGCTAATAGCACTATCATATTTCTTAGTCATATAGTAAGCATCTCCACGATCCATGAAGTAACTGCTTTCGGAAGGATTTGTGGCAATCGCTTTATTATAGTAGGGTATAGCTCCAGCAAAATCTTCAGTATCAAATTTTAGGTTTCCTAATCCATAGTTAGCCTCGGCATTATTTTGATCTAATGTTATTGCTTGCTCAAAATCTATTTTGGCTTTATCAGTAAAATCGGATACGAAATAAGCAGTTCCTCTGCTGGCAAAGGCTCTTGCTAACTTCTCATTATTAGTTATCGCAAGCGTAAAGTCCTCAATTGCCGCATCATATTTTTCAAGCGCTACATAGCAATCGGCACGGTCGCAATAGATAGGAGCTAGGGTAATTTTATTTTGATCATCCTTTGGCCAAAGTTCAATTCCCTTTGTATAATCCAAAACAGCACCCTCGTAATCTTCAATATTGAATCGGGCACTGCCGCGAGTAGCAATTGCATTGGCATTATCAGGCTTTAACTGTAAGGCTGTGTCAAATTTTGTGATCGCAAGTTTATAATCACCTTTGTCGAAAGCCGCCTTACCACTTTTGTAGTAATCATCACTTTTGTTGCAGGCTAAAATTAGTACTGCCAAAAAAAGGAACGCAAGAGTGTTTTTCATAGTGACTAATAAGTTAAGGATTTGGAAGTTTTACATCAATAGCCAGTTCTTTCAGTTGTTCGTTCGAAATACTGGACGGTGTGTCGATCATTACATCGCGACCGGAATTATTTTTTGGGAAGGCAATGAAATCGCGAATAGAATCTGAACCTCCAAAAAGTGAGCAGAGTCGATCGAAACCAAATGCAATACCGCCATGTGGAGGTGCACCAAATTCAAATGCATCCATTAAAAAGCCAAATTGTTTCTTAGCCTCTTCTTCACTAAAGCCAAGTTTGGAGAACATCAGTTGCTGCGTAGCCCGATCGTGAATTCGAATAGAACCACCGCCTACTTCAGTACCGTTGATAACCATGTCGTAAGCATTTGCGCGCACCTTACCCGGGTCACTATCCAGCAAGTTCATATCGGCAGGCTTTGGCGAAGTAAACGGATGATGCATAGCGTGCCAGCGTTTTGAATCCTCGTTCCACTCCAGCAATGGAAAGTCAATTACCCAGAGTGCAGAGAATTTATTTTTATCGCGCAAGCCTAATGTTTCGCCCATGCGTAACCGAAGTTCGCTCAACGCTTTTTGAGTTTTTTCTTTTTCACCAGAAAGTACAAGTAGTAAATCTCCTGGGTTAGCCTGAAGTAAATCAGCCCATTGTTTTAAATCTTCTGCCGAATAAAATTTATCTACTGATGATTTGAACGTTCCATCTTGTTTAAATTGAACATAGATAAGACCTTTCGCACCAATCTGTGGTTTCTTTACAAACTCAGTAAGTTCATCTAATTGCTTGCGGGTATATTCGGCACAGCCTTTTGCACATATACCCACAACAAGCTCTGCGCTATCAAATACTTGAAATCCTTTTCCTTGCGCAACGGAATTCAGTTCAACAAATTTCATTTCGAAGCGAGTGTCCGGTTTATCTGAGCCATAATATTTCATGGCATCGGCATAATTCATATGCGGTACAGATGGCATGTCAATGCCTTTCACATTCTTGAAGAGGTGGCGCACTAATCCTTCAAAGGTTAATAAAATATCTTCTTGTGTGATAAAAGCCATCTCGCAGTCTATCTGTGTAAACTCAGGTTGACGATCGGCACGTAAGTCTTCATCGCGAAAGCACTTTACAATTTGATAGTAGCGGTCGAACCCCGATACCATCAATAATTGTTTGAATGTTTGCGGTGATTGCGGCAAGGCATAAAACTCTCCGGGGTTCATGCGCGAAGGCACAACAAAATCGCGGGCACCTTCAGGTGTTGATTTAATTAACACCGGAGTTTCAACTTCAATAAAATTTAAACTATCAAGATAAATACGTGTTTGCTGTGCCATTTTATGACGCAACTGTAAATTTTCGCGAACTACATTTCTACGCAAGTCGAGGTATCGATATTTCATGCGTATATCATCGCCACCATCTGTGTTATCTTCTATTGTAAAGGGTGGAGTTTTAGATGAGTTTAAAATTTCTAACCCAGTAACTTTTATTTCGATATCTCCGGTAGGCATTTTGTCATTTTTTGACATCCGCTCCACGACCAATCCGGTAACTTTTATAACATATTCGCGGCCTGTTTCACGCGTTAACTTCAGCAAGCTTGCATCGGTTTTACCTTCTTCTAAAAACAATTGGGTTATTCCGTAGCGGTCGCGTAGGTCAACCCAAAGCAGGCTGCCTTTATCGCGCAAGCGCTGTACCCATCCAGTAAGGATTACCTCCTTATTTACGTCCACTAATCGAAGTTCGCCACAGGTATGAGTTCTTAACATGGTAAATGCTTAAATTTGAGGGCGCAAATTAATAAACCTCGCACGTTATACATTGCGTGTCAACGATTTTCGTTTTAGAACTATGATAAAAAAATCCCTATTATTCCTTTCTATTTGCTGCTTTTTTGGGTTTGCCCCCAACAGACTTAAGAAGACAAAAGTTGCCGAGGGCATAACCATTTCATTGCCTACCGAACTTTCGCCCATGACTCCTGATGATATTGTGGGGCGCTATCCTTCCGTGCGGGCTCCTTTGGCCGCTTACACGGATTTAAATCGCACTCTTGACTTTAGTATTAATATTTCGGCTACACAGTGGCCTGATGGAAATCTGGAGATGGCTCAAAAGTTTTTTAAGGCTGGCTTAACAAGTCTTTTCGATCGGGTTGACATCCTTGACGAAGGAATTCATGAGGTAAATAATAAGAAGTTGATTTTTTTCGAATTTGAATCCCGTGTAAACGGAAACCGAATGACACTGGGCGAACAACAACCCGTGTTTCACTATACCTACATTCAATACCTTGTTGAGCCCCATCGCACATTAGTGATTTCATTTAACTGCCCAAAAGCCGCTAAGGATGATTGGCAGAAGACGGTACATACTATGATGAAGACTCTTAAGATAAAATAGTTCTTATAACTCGCTCTCATGGATATTTTTTCTGACGAGTATTTTATGCGCGAAGCTTTAAAGGAAGCTCGAAAAGCATTTGATCTGAATGAAGTGCCCGTGGGTGCGGTGGTTGTTTGTCAAAATAAAATCATTGGTCGTGCTCATAACCAAACTGAACAACTTACTGACTCTACCGCTCATGCAGAGATGGTGGCTATTACTGCCGCTTCAAATTATCTAGGATCAAAATATTTGAGTGAATGCACGTTGTATGTTACGTTAGAGCCTTGCGTGATGTGTGCCGGGGCATTGCATTGGGTGCAGTTACAGAAATTAGTATTTGGAGCAAGTGATTTGCAGCGTGGTTACTCCTTGATTGAAAAAAATCTGCTTCATCCTCGCACGGAAGTGGTGAAGGGAATGGGAGCTGTGGAAAGCAAAGAGTTACTCAATCAGTTCTTTGCAAAACTCAGAGAGTAACTCCTTAAAAAATTTCTATTAAACGGATTAAGCTTCTTTGGCTTCTTTAGCTTTTTTAGCCTTAGCCTTTTCAGAGTCTACTTTTTTACCATTTTTATGCTCGCCCAAAAGAATGACATCTTTAGTCATTTCATATTGCTTGGCAGCTTGCATCATAGCCTGGTGGCTTTCGCGAATTAAAATAGTGCCTGATTTTGCGCCTTTGTTTCTTACTTCAAGCCAAAATCCGTCTTTTTTCTTCTTTGGTAATACAGGAGGTCTTCCCATGTTGTAGTGTTTTTTTAGCGTTTATTTGGCCTTTTGGCCTTTTTATTAAACCACCGAACCAGCGGTTTGGTTCAAGTGCCGCAAACATACCCATTTTTGAGGAGATCACCGCAACTCATACCTAAGTCAGATAGGTGGGAATCTCAATTCCGGTTTTCAATACTGGATCAGCGATTAGTGATTTCTTTTCAAGTTTAAGTGGCTGCACACCTGCCCAAATATTCAAATCATAATCTTCTTCATCATCCTTAGGATCACCTTCTCTAACCTTTGCCGAAGCTTCATTTATTTCAAAAGACAAAACCAGAGTTGCTTTCCATTCGCTATCATTTGGTTTACGAACATCATCCCAACGACCCGGACACATTTTATTTGTGAATACTTCCATTGCCGTATAGAGTTCATCTTTATCAGTAACATGTTCGGGTTCACTAAAGATTACAACCGATCTGTAATTCACTGAATGATTAAAGGCAGAACGTGCCAGCACAAGCCCATCAATTAAGGTTACACTTATGCATACAGGATTTTTTTTCGATTGTAATTCACGCATGTAGAAGCTTCCCACTGAACCATGTAGGTATAATTTAGTTCCGATGCGGCAAAAGCCTGTTGGTATTTGAAAGGGTTGATTGTCTTTAACGTATGCGATTGTACAATAAAGTGCTTCATCTAAAATAGAATAAACAGCTTCTTTGTCATACACCCCGCGCTTGGGTAAGCGAGTGATTTTGGTTTTATCGGTGATAGAAAATTTTTCCATGATGATATTTTTAACCAGTTATTCAATTACTTTTTCTTCTGATGATAAAGCAATCTTTAAATTGCTCCATGCCAATTTTGGGATAATATTCAACTGCTTTGGGTGCGGCTAACAAAATGAGCATGGCATTTTCGCCAGCCACTTCGTGTGTTAATCGAATCAACTCTTTACCAATACCTTTTTTTTGAAAGGCCTCGTCAACGGCTAGATCAGATAAATAACAACAAAAAGAAAAGTCACTTAGTGCACGCGATACACCAATCAATAAATCGTTTTGCCAGGCGGTAATTATAATATTACCATGCTGAAGCATTTTTTCTATGCGATCGCGATCATCAACTGGTCTTCGCTCCGCTAAGGTTGATCGTTTCAATACATCGATAAATTGATCGATCGAAATTTTAATATCACTGCGATAGATAATATCCATGTTATTTGATGTTTAAAACTATTTTTCCAAACTGATTACCTTGTTCCATGCGTTGCATGGCTTCATTGATTTGATTGAACGGATAAACTTTATCAATAATGGGTTTGAGATTGCGGCTTTCTATAAAATCAATCATCGAAAGAAACTCATCGCGCGTGCCCATGGTAGTGCCATGTATGGAGATTTGTTTCCAATAAAGTAGTCGTGTGGGGAGGTTGGGAATGTCTCCGGCTGTGCGGCCAAATATTGCAATGCGTCCGCCTGGCACCATAAGTTCTAATAATTCAGAAAACTGTGGGCCACCCGCGCTATCAATTACAATATCAAATCCACCGGATTCCTTTAACGCTTGCTTTGCCCATTCTGGATCTTTGTAGTTGAACCCACCAACGGCTCCCAGTTCTTTTACCTTACTCAATTTTTCGTTTGATCCTGATGTAACATAAACTCGCGCTTGATAGGCAACCGCAAATTGAAATGCCCATAAGGCTGCGCCACCGCCAATGCCGGTAATCAAAACTTTTTCTTTCGCGCGTAAGCGAGCTTTAGAAAATAAGGCGCGGTAGGCTGTTAATGCCGACAACGGAACGGCTGCTGCTTCTGCAAAAGAGAGATGCTCAGGCTTCTCAAAAACTTGTTTCTTGGAAACAACGACATAGTCGCTGAATGTTCCGGCATCGGGCACACCCAAAATCTTAAATGAGTTGCCTTGCACAATTGGATTATCGCCCCAGTTGAGACTGGGATTAATAATAACTTCCATCCCGATCAATAGCGTATCAGCATCTTCGCCAACATCTTCAATCACACCACTTCCATCCGAACCCAACACCATGCCATCCGGAAAACGTTGTTCCTTTTGGATCCAAAGATCGCGATGGTTAAGTGCTGAATTATGCAAGCGTACCAACACCTGATCTTTTATAGGTTTAAGTTTCTTTACCTCACGAATCTCAAGGGGTGTGCCCGGTTGTGTAAAGAAGGAAGCTTTCATTAAAAATAATTTATTGCCATCTCTAAAAACATACTACAATGTCAAACTGAGTTTCTCGAAGTCAGTTATAACTGCAAGAATATTGATTTACGTTTCGACATGCTCAACTTGACAAGGTATTGAGGATGGCCTATCCTTTACTTCAAAGGAACATTATAATTCCAGTTGTGAGTATCAGGTTCGTTACCCATGCGGATGTCATGAAGTCTTTTCTTTACGCGTTGCTGAAAGCTTGAACTGCTATCGGCCGGGAGCGTATAATCTTTTCCTTCAATATTAATAATTGCAATGGTTGATACAACCGCAGCGGTGCCTACACCAAATGCTTCCGTGAGTTTTCCATTTTCAAAACCTGCTTTCAATTCGGCAACACTTACTTTTCGTTCTTCTTTTGGCATACCCATATCATTGGCCAATGTTAAAATTGAATTGCGTGTTACGCCATCTAAAATGGAGGAGGTAAGTTGTGGGGTCACTACTTTCCCATCAAGCACGAACATCACGTTCATGGCACCAGATTCATCAATATATTTATGCTCTTTTGCATCAGTCCAAAGTACCTGATCAAAGCCTTGCTCTTTTGCCAATTGGGTAGGGTAGAACGCGCCACCATAATTACCGGCACATTTTGCAAAGCCTGTACTTCCTTCGGCTGCACGCACATAAGTTTCTTCAACTTTTACCCGAACTGGTTTTGCAAAATAAGGACCAACAGGACTAGTAAGAACCACAAACTTATATTCATCAGAGATTTTTACTCCAAGCCGAGATTCTGTTGCAAAAATTACCGGACGCAAATAAAGTGCAGAGCCTTCTGAGTCAGGAACCCAATTAGAATCCGCAGCAACAATAGCACATAGACTTTCAATAAATAGATCTTCGCTAATTGCGGGCATACACATGCGATCTAATGAGCGTAGCAAACGCTGATGATGGCGGTGTGGACGGAAAATTGAAATTTCACCTTTGTTGTTTTTAAATGCTTTCATTCCTTCAAAAATGGATTGACCATAGTGCAGTGAGAGAATAGCAGGAGTCATTGGAATTTCTCCGAAAGGCATAATTTGTGGTTGTTGCCATTGACCATTTTTATAATTGGAAATCAGCATGTGATCGGAAATATAATTTCCAAAGCCAAGGTTATTGAAATCTACAGAAGAGATTTTTGATTGGTTGGTACGTTCTACAGGTATGTTCATTATAGTAAAGTTTGAATGAAGGTATTATTTCTTTTTTAAGCAGTCAATCTGCGATGATAATTAACCTGACCCAGGTGGTAACTTAAGTGCATTGCCAGATGAATCAGAAAATATTCAGTCGTTGTTTTTTCTTTTAGAACGAGCAAGGGATATTCTGATTTCAGTTGTACTTCAGAAATAGCGGGCACAACTGTTTGAATAGTTTGAATCGTAGAATCAATTCGTTTAATCAATTCTGATCTTGGAATATCTTTTAGTGCAAATTCCGCATCGCGATCTCTCACATATCCGGTATTGCCTAATGTAGCTCCAATGTAGGTGTCGAGATTACCGACTAAGTGCAAGCATAAGTTACCAGTAGAGTTGGCGATGTCCCCAACAACCTTCCAGATTTGGGTTTCATTTTTATACGATTCTAACTCAACTTTAAGTTTAGCAAGATCGCGACAGAAAAGAGTTGTGAGTACTGTGTTTATCATTTTCTTGTATTAATTAATCCAAATTTATAAATGATTTTCATTAATACGGATAATGATAATTCCATTCCTGTTGCACTCACTGGTATTCGATTACTTTGATAGCTGAGTTCTCCATTTGGTGCGAAGTTGATACCCTTTATTTACAATGTAGATGCCGGCTACCGTTAAGAACATCGATAAAATAATTTTAAGTGTTAGCTTTTCACTTAGTATTAACCAACCTAATAATATGGCCACTATGGGGTTGATGTAAGCATAGAGTGAAACTAACGTCATGGGCAGGTGTTTTATAGCGTATGAATAACACGCGTAGCCCGCTACGGAGCCAATTAAACTAAGGTATGTTAAAGAATAGATTACCTCATTCGTCCACTGAATTTTTGAGTAGTCATCCAGTACCAGACTAATCGGGATAAGAAAAAGTCCACCAAACAACATTTGCAACCCAGCGTTAAGAAACGGATTCGAATGATTATTTCTTTTTTTAATCCAAACACTTCCAAAAGCCCAACCGAGATTACCGACAAAAGTCATGAGAATACCTAACTGATAATTTGAATTAGCGAAATCAGCTAAGTGTTCGCTAAAGATCATAACGATTCCGCTAAATCCAATTGCTAATCCAACAAGGATAAGGAAGGTTGGTTTATCATCCTTATTAACAATCAGGTTGATTAGAATTACCCACACCGGCATGATCGAGCAAATAATGGCGGCCATGCCGCTTGAAATATATACTTCAGCCCAACCCACTATGCTAATACCTAACGTGATCATAAAAAATCCGCTGATCGCTTGATGGATTAGCACATCCTTACCGGGTAATTTTGCTTTGCCAATGGTTAGCATTAATCCAATAAGGATTGGGCCAGCCGTAAGAAACCGAACCATCGAAAAAAGAAACGGTGGAAATTGTACGACACCAATTCTTAACGCGAGGTAGGTTGTGCCCCAAATAATGCAAATGGCTGCTAATGCCAAGTACCCAAACAAAGAAGTTTTGCCGCTGGTTGAATTCATGATGCAAATTATCCTGATTCAACGACAATAGAACAGTTTCAGTTTCATTAATTTTGACCAGATCAGTTAAGGTGTATCATTGTCAAAATCAGGTTTAAGACCAATCATAATAAAGGGGGTAGCGCATTGAAAAACTAATTGAGCGCAGAGCATCCAAGGTTTTTTCTCACACCGCCAATTTCAAAATTATTTCAGATTGAGTTTTAGATTGCCCTGGAGTGATAAGGTGGAGAAAGGATTAAGAACACTCGGGGAGCTAATGGGAAAGTAAGCATTAAGGTGCAGCGTATTGATTTTGCCACATCTTCGTCCATTTTCTTTTTTGATTCGTGTGAAATGTACCCCATATTTTTTGACTACGATCAACAAGGCCTTCTTTAGCAATCTCTTTTAATTCTGGTGAGGATACATCTGAATTCCTTACTGTAGATTCTATTAACTGATAATATTCTGAATTGATTTGTTGGATAGATTGGCATTGGCTGTCTTTTAATTTCAATTCTGATTTCCAGAAAAGGGGATCATACACAATTACTGGTTCATCAGATTCTCCTTCCTGTGCAACTGCCGGAATGGTTAAGATTGCCGCTAAAAAGGCACAGATACTATAAGCGAAAAGCCGTTTCATAGTGCAAAATAAATACATCTTGCTCAATTAACGGTTCCGTTCACCCAATCATATCGACCAAAGACAATTTATTATAGATGAATTTGTATGAAAAATCTACGGTCCACAGTCGACTGTGAACCGTAGATTCTGAACTTCCTATTTTCCTGATTTCAACTTATCAACCTCAGCCTTATATTGTGTCAGAAACTGCTTCTGCTCGGCAGGCAAATTTTTGATCGCCAAATCCCAAAACTTGATCGCATTTTTCTTATCGCCTAAAGCAGCGTAAGCTCTTGCCAAGCCTACGTTTGGTGTAAATTTATCTTCCGCATGCAGTTGAGCATTGTATTTAAACACCTCGAGGGCCTTATCATTTTTGCCAGCTTGTAACAAGGACCGGCCGTATTGATGAATGGCTTGCACGGTTGCCTCCGATCTTTTAATAGCCTTATCCATTATAACACTTGCTTCCGCATCCCGACCCAAAGCATTGAGCACAGCAGCTTTTGTTTGCAGTGAATTAAAATTTTCTTGACCAACAAATTGTCCACTAACAGCAGTTTCGGCCCAGGTCAATGCTTCCTCAAGGTTGGTTTTGTTTTGTACACAAAACTGAGCAGCTGTCATCCAGTTTTGATAATCAAAACCAGGAGCTGATCGCAACTCATCCCGCATTTTAGATATGTATATGGTATTGATGTTTGGTACTTCAATGCTAAACGGAACTCTTTTTTTATCCCATGTTAAAGAGGCTTTAGCTGATGCAGGTTGTCTATCATCAAATGCGTAAGTTAGCCATTCGCTATACGGTGCATCTTGTGGTGTTACATCCACGCGTAATGCATCTTCTTTTGCATCATAGAAATAACTTCCCCAACTGGTGCTGTTTTTTGAGAATACCCAGGTATAAGGCCCTTCTTTTGATACGGCAAGAAATAAACCATAGGTACCGGCCTTTAAAGGTTTGCCTTCAATAGTTACATCGTGCGAAACTGTGAAGGTTGTGTTTTCGTTTGCACCTGCCCGCCATGGTGCAGCCTTAGAGTTTCCAAAGCCTTGATCAATAAAGCCAAAGTGTGCGGCACCGCCCCAAATCTTGCCACTTCTATCTTCTCCGCTTGGAGAATGGACATCGGGACTGCTATACGTAATTGAAACTTCAACCGGGCCAATAAATTGAATCACTTTTGATTTTTGATTGTCGCCACTGGGTGGCCCCGTTAAACTTTGTGCCCATGAGGACGAAAGCATGGTAGTAAAGCAAATGATCGTTATTAATTTTTTCATTGTAATGGAGTTATAGGGTATGGATTATCTCAGGTTATACGAGTCGTATTTGATTTTGTTTAAAACCCCTTTGGGATATTTTTTAAATTGTGATGGTGGATTTTACTGGCACCAGCATACGGATTGATGCCGGATTTATTTCAATGTCAAATTCTTTTACAGGTTCCTTACCTTCTCCATCAATATGATAAGGCATCGCCTGGGGAAATGAAATCTTAATTTTCTTTCCTTTCTTAATTTCTACAAAGGCCGAACGATCCAGCGTACCACTAAACATCTTGCTGGCAAATCCGATTGCTTGCGTTACCGGAACCTTCCGGATAAAACTAATATCAAGGATTCCATCGCACACCGATGCGTAAGGAGCCACGCGCGCATTGTTTCCAAACTGCGAAGAATTGGCAAAGGCGATAATGAAAGCTTTGGTGTCTACAAGTTGGTCATCAATGTAAGCGTGAATCGGAAAATCCTGATAGCTAAAAAATTCTTTAAGCACGAGCTTACTGTACCCGATCAAGCCACGCTTTCCATTTTGACCGAACAGGCCAGCGATGTGACCATCAAAACCAACGCCTGATACATTCATGGACAGTTGATTATTGATTTTGAAAGTATCCATGGATATTACTTTCGGTGAGCCGATGTATTGAAGCGACTCTTTAAAATTTACTGGAATGCAAAGATGCCGAGCTAAACCATTGCCCGAACCTTTTGGAATAATTCCCATGGTCTGTTCCGATCCAACTATTCCCTGCGCTACTTCGTTTACAGTGCCATCACCGCCAACGGCAAAAACAATTTCAAAATCTTTGGCTGCTGTTGCTTGCCGCGATAATTCTGTAGCATGGCCGCGAGCTTTTGTAAATTCCAGAGTAGGCTCAAAGCCAAGGTCGCTGCATCGGTTTAAAATTCTTCCTTCCACAGCAGGTTGATAACCTGTGCCTGAATATTTATTGATTATGAATAATACCTTCTTATTTTTATTCATCTTTTGTTTGATAGTAAAGGTAAGTTCTTTCAGTATGGAATTTAAAAAGCGGAAAATAAAATTTAAAGCATGGGATCAGGAGCATAGACTCCTGATGCGTCTTAACAACATTGATTGCAATAAAGGTGAATTAAATAAGAAAAGTCACATTTTACTACAATTCACCGGCTTGCATGATAAAGAAGGCGAGGAGATTTATGAGATGGATGTACTCATGATCTCGTTGGAAAAGTATCTTGTGTTTTGGAATGAAACAAAGAATGGGTGGTATTATGCTCCGTTATTAACTTTAGACAAACAATTGCCATTTGTATCTGGCGAATTAAAATCAGCAAGAAGATTTTGCAGTTATTATGAGTTAACGGAATGATGCGCAATTAAGCGCTCAGTTTGCCTTTAATGTAGCCAACGGCCTGACCAATGGTCTGCATTTTTTCGGCATCATCATCCGGAATTTTGATATCAAAAGTTTGCTCAAACTCCATAACAAGTTCCGCGTAGTCGAGCGAGTCGATGCCCAGATCTTTTACAAAACTAGCATCAGGGGTAATCTCTGAATCGGGAATACCTAATTTTTCAATAAGGATGGCGTGTACTTTCTTTTGAACGTCTTGCATAGGATTAGACTGTTGTTCAAAGCTAATAATCTTTCCGAACTTTTTATTTGCTTGCTACAATTATTAAAGCTAAAGCTACGTTCAGGTGCCTGAACGCCCTAAGCGATGGGTTACTATAATTAAATGAAAGATTTACCGCTAAAACCTCAACAGAAACTCGGTGCCTTCACCAAGCGTTGACTTAACTGTAATGTTGCCTTCGTGCTGGCGCATGATTTGTTTAGATAAACTAAGGCCAATACCTGAGCCAGTTTTCTTTGTAGAAAAGAAGGGAATAAAAATTTTCTCAAGAGCGTCCGCATCAATCCCGGCTCCATTATCCTTTACTGAAATAATGGCCCGACCTTTCTCATTCGAAAAAGCAGTTAACTCAATGCGCTTCCCTGTTTGTTCATCAAACGCCTGAATTGCATTCTTAATTAAATTGATAAGCACTTGTTCAATTAATGTTTTATCGGCCAGAATAAATAAGTTTTCAGGTTTTACATTAATAATAACGGTTATGGAATGATCGCTCAGTTCTTTTTTGTGAAGCAAGGCTAACGCTTCCAGCAACTCTTTAATCGGCACTTCAGCCAATTTTGGTTTTGGTATCTGTGTAAGATTTCTAAACTCTTTCACAAATCGAATTAAGCCGGCACTTCGCTTACTTATAGTTTGTAACGATAGGTACATGTCTTCCAAATCGGCTCGCTTTAGAGGAACTTCGGTTGGCTCATCAATACGAATTTTTAAATCTTCTTCTACAATCCCTGCCAGGGAAGAAATTGGTGTAACCGAATTCATAATCTCGTGTGTGAGCACGCGCACCAGATTTTGCCAGGCCTCCATTTCTTTTTCTTCCAATTCGCTTTGGATGTTACTCATCGAAATGAGTTTAACTTCTTCATCCCGCAAGGTGAGTTCAATGGCGAAAACCGATAACTGAATGGTTTCGTCACCAAATTTTAATCGAAGCAATTCGCGGCCTCCAGTTTTTAATTTCACAAACGTATCGACCAACGTTTCGCTCACTTCTTTTAAGTCTGAAAGCTGATCGGCTTTGTTTACGCGCAGCAATCGCTTGGCGGCACTGTTCATAATTTGGATGGAGCCATCTTTTTTAAAAGTTAACAAGCCAATGGCAACGTGCTGAACAATATTTTTGAAGAATTGATATTCTGAATCTTTTTCTTTTCGCGTAAAGCGCAAGCGGGCAAGCGCTTCGTTAAGTTCGGTGTGTAATTTTTTTACTCCGGCATCATGGCTATCCGTTTTAAAAGTTTGGGATAGATCATCAAATCGAATGGAGTCTAAAAAGGAGGCAATGTTTTCATTTGACGACTCAAGCGACTTCATCAACTTAGAAACCTGAAATACAATGGCACCTAGAACTGAAAGTATTAATAAATAATTACGATTGCTTGATGTAACCAGAAAAGCAAAGACAACAATAGTAAAAACGAGTATGCCTACCCGCGTGACTAAAGGCGATCGCCAATTAAAGTCCATATTTTTCCATTCTTCTATAAAGAGAAGCGCGGGTTAGCCCAAGCTCTTCAGCGGCTTTGGAAATGTTTCCACTATGAAGTTGAATTGCTTTTACCACGGCTGCTTTTTCTACTTCATCAAGGTTAAGCGAATCGGTAGTAGCGTCATTGCCACCCTTGCGATTAAATAGGAAATCACTTTCCTGCAGGGTTGGGGAGTCGGCCATGATTACCGCACGTTCGATTGAGTGTTGCAATTCTCGCACGTTTCCCGGCCACGGATATTTTTTAAGTTTATTAATAGCACCCGGTGCAATACTTAATACTTCCTTCCTATATTTTTTAGAATAATAGTTTAAGAAGTGAGTAGCCAGCATCGGAATATCATCCACCCGATCGCATAACGGTGGTATTGTTATCTCAACAGTGTTAATCCGGTACAACAAATCTTGTCTGAACTTTCCTTCCTTCACCATCTGATGAAGCGGCATGTTGGTTGCGCATACTAAACGAATGTCAACATCTTGTGCCTGGTTAGCGCCCACGCGTGTTACTTGGCGTGATTGTAAAGCACTTAGTAATTTGCTTTGAAGATTCAAACTTAAATTTCCAATTTCATCCAAGAATAAAGTGCCACCATTAGCTAGCTCAAACCTTCCTGGTCGATCTTCACGCGCATCGGTGAACGAACCTTTCTTATGACCAAACAACTCACTCTCAAAAAGTGTTTCGGTTATAGCTCCCATATCAACGGCTACAAACGAATTGTCTTTGCGCATCGACTTTTGATGGATGGCACGCGCTACTAACTCCTTACCGGTTCCATTCTCACCCAGTATTAAAATGTTAGCATCGGTTTTTGCAACCTTGTCGATTAGTGAGAAGACTTCTTTTAAGGCTGCACTCTCGCCAATGATATCGCGGAACGGCTGGCTGATTTGTTCTTCCAGCATTTGTTTGGCCTTGCGCAGCTTATCAACTTCGTTGTATGATTTTTTTAATTTAATGGCAGTAGAGATTGTAGCTACTAATTTTTCATTTTGCCACGGCTTTAAAATGAAATCGGTGGCGCCTTCTTTCAATGCCCGCACTGCCATTTCTACATCGCCAAATGCAGTAATGTTTATGACTACGGCATCCGGGTCGCGCTCTTTGATTTGCTTTAGCCATTCGAATCCTTCTTTACCACTGGTAGTATCTTTGCTGAAATTCATATCCAACAAAATCACATCGTAGGTGTCGTTATTAAGAAGAAAAGGAATCTTGTTTGGATTTTTTTCGATGATTACCTGATGACCAGATTTTTTCAGCAACATTTTAGCAGCCAAAAGAACATCTTCATCGTCATCAATCATCAGAATTTTACCGCCTTCATTCACTGGGAGTAGATTTAAGTTGTTTTATATAGAGAGAAAATTATGCCATTACCTAAACTGTCCGTAAATGGCGTTTTTCTAAATTGAATTGTACCTATCCGTACAAAGATGTTCAAAAATGAACAGAGTTGAAAGCTATTGCGCTTCCAAAGAATAAGTATAAAGAGAGACTTTGCTTGAGCTATTCAGAATAATAATCCGCTCATCGGTTATAATTGCTTGCTGGGTATTGGGTGGCAGTTGAACTTCATGTTCTTTTTCAGTGATGAGGTTCAAAAACTTAAGCTTATCATTTTCGAGATAATAAATCTCTTCTCCATAAAAGTAGAAACCTTTTAAATTTTTGATTTCTATTTTATTAATGATCGAACCTAAATGATTAAGAATAAGAATACCCGAATTTTTATCTAACAAAAAAACCAGATTCAGGTATTCGCGCAAGTACGTAAACTCAGGCTGGTTTGTAACAAGTTCCTTGTCTATTTCAAATTCTTGAATCACTTCGTTGGTGTAACGATTCACTTTTTTCAAAGAGTAGTCTGCCTTGTCAAAAATCCAAAGCTTATTATCGTGCGTTGGGCATGCTAAGAAGGGCTCAACGGCAATAGAAGGATCAATGACAAACTCTTCTCGACTTTCGAAATTACGATCGTAAAGAATATAGTGTTGTTTGTTACGGGTGTATATAAAAATGCTGGGATGATACCACGGTTCGATTAGCGTTAGGCCTTTTTCTGAAGTTGAAGCCAATACTTTACCGGCAGGATTATACTTTTTAATTTTTCCTTTCCTCTGAACCAAAAAGAAATCGCCCAAGCGATCTTCGGCCATCAATGTTACATCACGCACTTTCCACTCTTTTATTTTTTTTAGATTAGTTTGCGCAAACAAAACTGAGCTTGTAAGAACAGAAAATAGAAAGAGCAGAGTACTCTTACGCATGAACTTCAAATTTCTTTAAAGATACTTGCTGACCATCATATTCAGCATACGTATCAAAATGAACCCACTCCCCTAAGTTGATATAGCGACTGGTTGGCGATACAGTTAGATCAAGTGGTAAATGCCGATGCCCAAAAATATAGAAATCGTGATGATTCGTTTTCTCTAATTCTTTGCAATAAGTTAGTAAGAACTCGTTTTCCTCGTTGGTAAATTTTTCTTCCAACTTCATATTGCTAATGCGGCTTTGGCGGCTCCAATAGTTTGCCATGCTGATACCCAGGTTAGGATGAATGCGCGCAAAGAGCCATTGACAAACCCGGCTATTAAAAAAATTCTTAAGAATCTTATACGTACCATCCCCAGGTCCTAATCCATCGCCATGGCCAACCAAAAGTTTTTGGTCATTGATCATTAACGTTTGCGGATCGCGATAAATTACGATACCCAATTCTTTCTCGAAGTAATCAAACAACCACATATCGTGGTTGCCGGTAAAAAAGTAAATAGGAATTCCAGCGTCTCGCAATTCAGCCAACTTGCCTTGAAAGCGAATGAATCCTTTAGGGATTGCGTATCGGTATTCGAACCAGAAATCAAAAATATCGCCAAGTAGATAAATTGAATGGGCATCGACTTTAATAGAATCGAGCCAGGCCGTAATCCGCTTTTCGCGAGCGAGGCTACTCTCGGCATTGGGCACTCCCAAATGAAAGTCGGAAGCGAAGTAAATTTTTTTTCCTGCGGGCAGGGAAATAGTATGAGTCATACTTTGCAAATAACGGCAAAACTGAGGGCAATGAAAAAAAGGAATATTTCAAATTGCCATTTTAGTGCTAGGGGTATTCAATCCTTCATCTCAGCAAAATAAGGGTTGAAACCCTCAAACGGTTTGTATGGAACTTTGCAAATGAAAAAACCTTCCGGATTTTAACCGAAAGGCTTTTACTGTATGACAATGCTTTTACTTACTTCGAACTATTCTCATTACTCTCTTGTGTGGGTTCTGTTAGTTTATTTTCTGCATCAGAACCATTTACAGTAGGTAGGGTGGTGCCTTCAGGTTCAACAACCGTTCCATTCGTAAACTTTTCATATGTAGTTTGAGTTGCAAAAGGTCTCTTGCCAATTAAGCGCTCTAGATCACCTTGAAATAGAATCTCTTTCTCCAACAACTCTTTTGCAATTACTTCTAAATGCGCGCGATGCTTTTCTAATAAAGCCTTTGTTCGCTCGTAGGCTTGGTCAATAATCTTCTTTACTTCGTTATCTATCTTTTCGGCTGTCGCCTCCGAGTATGGTTTATTAAAAGCGTAATCATTTTGTTTGGAGTCATAGAACGACATGTTTCCAATTTCCTTATTCATACCATAAACGGTCACAATGCTGTAAGCCAACTTGGTGATACGCTCCAAGTCACTCAATGCACCGGTAGAAATTTTATTGAACACAATTTCTTCGGCAGCCCGACCACCAAAGGTCATGCACATTTCGTCCATCAATTGTTCGGTTTGATAAAGAAATTGTTCTTTTGGCAGATACTGTGCATATCCTAAAGCAGCAACTCCACGCGGAACAATACTAACTTTTACCAATGGATCGGCATGCTCTAAGAACCAACCAGCTACAGCATGACCGGCTTCGTGGTAGGCAACTATTTTCTTTTCGTCAGCAGAAATAATTTTTGTTTTCTTTTCAAGACCGCCAATCACTCTATCGATGGCATCATGAAAATCCTGCATCTCAACTTCAGTCTTATCCTTACGGGCAGCAATCAAAGCGGCTTCATTACACACGTTGGCTATCTCAGCTCCCGCAAAACCTGGAGTTTGTGCAGCCAATTTTTTCACATCCACATTTTTTGAAAGCTTAATAGGCTTTAAGTGAACTTTGAAGATTTGCTCGCGACCAGCAATATCGGGTTTATCAATACTAATCTGACGATCGAAACGACCCGGGCGCAACAATGCAGAATCCAATACATCGGGTCTGTTAGTTGCAGCAAGAATAATTACACCACTATCCGTAGCAAAACCATCCATTTCAACAAGCAATGAGTTAAGCGTGTTTTCACGTTCATCGTTTGAACCTGGCATCTGGCCTCTTCCACGTGAGCGACCAATAGCGTCAATCTCATCAATGAAAACGATACAAGGTGCTTTCTCTTTGGCTTGCTTAAATAAATCCCGCACCCGCGCTGCGCCAACACCAACAAACATTTCTACAAAGTCCGACCCTGATAAAGAGAAGAATGGCACAGCGGCTTCTCCAGCTACTGCTTTTGCAAGCAACGTTTTACCAGTTCCTGGAGGGCCAACTAATAAAGCTCCTTTCGGGATTTTACCACCAAGTTTTGTAAACTTTTGTGGAGTCTTTAAAAAATCAACAATCTCTTTTACTTCTTCTTTGGCTTCTTCAAGACCGGCAACATCAGCAAACGTAATTTTTACTTTACTTTCCGCATCAAAAAGTGCAGCTTTCGATTTTCCGATGTTAAAAATCTGACCACCGGGGCCACCACCACCAGTCATTCTGCGCATCAACATCCAGAAACCAAAAACCAGCAATACCAAGAAACCGATGTTGAAAAACATGTTTGTATAGTCCTGGCGATCTTCCACTCGAATATCGACTCGCTGCGACATATTCTTGGTAAGTGCATCGTAATCCGTAAGAAACTTATCAATTGAGCCTACTTTAATTTTATAATGCGGTCCATTTTCATTTATTCCCCAAGGACTATTGCGCTCAATTTCTTGCTTGTACTTCGCGTTATTAAGTGCCTCAGGTTTTAAGGTTATTTCTATAACCCAAATGTTTTCGCTTTTTATTTGAACCAGTTTTTTGATGTCACCTGACTTCACCATATCAGAAAATCTTCCTTCACCAATATCAACTAACTCGCCACTGCGGGTAAGCCAACTAACACCTAATATGGTGGCCACCAAAGCCAGAATTACCCACATCTGATAATTTGGGCGTGGAACTTTGGGTGGTACTGCTTTTCTATCCTTGTCTGCCATTACTATAAAAATTTCAAGTGATTAACGTCTATAAACATTTAAAGTTCTAATCTTCAATTTCTGTGATTTCCGCATCTCCCCACAACTTCTCCAAGGCATAATACTGTCTGCGATCTTTTCGGAAGACATGCGAGACTACGGTTATGTAGTCGAGAATCATCCACTCTTTATTGTTTTTACCTTCCAGGTGCCAAGGCTTTTCTTTCAAAATTTTAAAAACCTGTTCATCTATTGAGTCGCTGATTGCTTCCAGTTGTTTATCCGAATTGCCTGAACAGATCACAAAAAAGTCGGCTACTGCGTTTTTGACTTTCCTCAAATCCAACAACACTATATCCGTTGCCTTTTTTTCCTGCATTCCAATAACAATGGCGTCACTTAGTTTTTCTGAATCTATTACCTTATTTCTTTTAGCCATTAACTATCTTCGAATTTTTAATTAAAACAATCTACAAAGCTAACCAAAATACCTTGTATAAAATCCCTGCCAACACCCTTTTCATAGGAAAGAAGCTGGTTTATGTGCCAGAATGTCACTCAACCAATACGTTAGCTCAGGAACTTAGTCAGCATAGGTCTGTTATAGAGGGCACCGTTATAATAACCAATAATCAATACCGGGGAAAAGGGCAGCGCGGCAATCAATGGGTTTCAGAGTCCGGCAAAAATCTTACACTTTCGTTGATCTTAAAACCTTCGTTTCTACGAGCCGACCAGCAGTTTCGATTAACCCAGTTAATATCATTGGCCATCTCCGATTACTCGAAAGAAAAAACTAAAAAGGTGGTTAAGATCAAGTGGCCTAATGATGTGCTTATTAATGAACGCAAGGTTTGTGGGATTTTAATTGAGAATTCCATTTCGGGTGAAACGATTCAGAACGCTATTATTGGAATTGGCTTTAACATTAACCAAACAGAATTTGAATCAACCAAAGCAACTTCATTAAAGCTGGTGGAAGGTCATGATTTTGATTTGCAAACTGAACTCCAAAACCTTTTGCAATGTGTTGAGATTAGATACTTGCAATTACGCGAAGGAAAAATTGAAATGCTTGAGACAGATTATACGAGCAACCTTTACAGGATTGGGGAACAACATAAATTTAAAATTTTGAACGGTGAGTTGAGTGGCAAAATTGTTGGTATCGATCCACGTGGTCGATTGATGGTTGAAACCGATGCAGGCGAACAACATTTTGATCTTAAAGAAATAAGTTTTGCCGATTACTGACAACCACAATATTTATGGGGTGCTTAAGAGACATTAATCAATCGTCCATCTAAGGCCAGCCACTCCTCTTGCGCCTTGCAAAGGCGCATAATTGTATGTGGTATCAAATGTATAGCCATAAGGATTTGTATCTGGCCGAGGCTTACCGTTAGCATCAAAATATTTTCCACCCGCCTTATCAAAAGGATCGTCTGGGTGGAGCAATGGATTTTTAGGAATAAAATTGAGAAGGTTTTTTACACCGCCATAAACCTCTAGATTTTTGGTAAGCACTTTACTAGCCTGAAGGTTTATTAAACTAAACAAAGGAGACTCGGCTGCTCTAAAATCATTCGGCACAACGGGAAGCAACATGGGGCCGGTTATGCGACCTGTTAAATCTAAGATAATATTGCTTGGTGCGAGCGTATAGCTAACGGTAAATGTGCCCGAGAAATGCGGAGCTTGCACTTGTGGTATTTTGGTTTCTACTTCTTCTATATTTTTAACCTGATATACATCCATCCAGGTAAGGCCAGCAATAATTTTTAAACTGCTGGCCAGCGACACATCGGCATTAATAGTAAATCCGCGCGATACCGCATACCCATCTAAGTTGTCGTAAATTATTTTGTTTGGATCGGTTGTAAAATCGCCAACAATTTTATTGGTGAAGTAGGTATAGAATAAACTGGCATCCAGACTGATGAATCCTTCCGGCAAAATAATGTTGTGCGCATAATTTAAATTGGCATTCCATGATTGCTCAGGTTTTAAGTCGCGCAGAATTTCTACTTCACGTGAACCAGTTAAAGCAGCATGCTCTTCCGTAAATAAATTTACTACGCGATAACCGCTACCACCTGTAAGGCGAAGTGTGTTGTTGGAGTTAGGGGAGTACTTAAAACTTAAGCGAGGTGTCCAGATGTTGCCATGCACATTATGTCGATCATACCGCAGGCCTGCAAGGGTTGTAAGCTTTGGCGAAAGTTCTATATCATCTTGCAGAAAAATTCCAGGAAGGAAAGTAACATTTGGGTCGTTAGTACCAGAGCTTTTAGAAGTTCCCGTTGTGTTATCATCATAATAGACATATCGAATAGGAATTCCACTTAGCAAATCATGATTCCCAATTTTTTTGTTCCAACGCAACTGTGTAAACGCAACTTGTTGGTAGGCCAAGTATTTTATGATGCCATAATAGGAATCTTGCTTGTGATAGTTATAGGAAAAGTCGAGATGAAATGGTGTAGCCGTATTGAACTGATAATTTCCAATTAGTTCTGCGCGATTAGTATAAATTGATTCTGCATAAAGCTGATCACTTCCACGAAGCTCAGGAGTCCATTGTAACTCTCCGCCCCAACGATTTTCATGAACGTATCTTCCGGCTAGTGAAAAGTTTTTACCAGATGATCGATTAAAACTCCATTTATTAAAAAGTGAAACTCTGTTTTGCAACGTGATATCAGTAAAGTTGTCGTGATTAATATCGCGCTTTTGATTGTATAGAAAATAATTGACTCCAAATAAACTATTTGATTTACCAACTTTAACTCCGGAAGAAACATCAAGATTATATTCACCAACGGTAGTACCAAAAGCATCCAGTTTAAGAGTTGGCACAGTGGATGGCTCTTTAGTGATAATATTAATGACACCACCCACCGCTTCCGATCCGTAAAGAGTTGAAGCCGGGCCTTTCACAATTTCCATGCGTTTAACTAAACTGTTTGGAATGCCAGCCAATCCATAAACTGTTGCCAGGCTGCTCACGATTGGCATGCCATCAATCAAGATCATGGTATAAGGTCCTTCCAATCCATTGATGTGTATATCACCTGTGTTGCACACATTACAGTTTATTTGAGGTTGCACCCCATTAACCATTGATAATGCTTCGAAGATATTCGGTGTTGGATTTTTTAGAAAGAATGAGGGCGTATATACTTCAATAGGAATGGGTGAGTTCATCTTTGAAACTTCCTTCATGGTGCCCGTTACAACAACGGCCTCCAATTGCGAAATATCTTCTTGTAAATCCACATTTACGTGAGTAGTTGAGTTTGGAGTTATAACCACCTCAATCGTTTTGGTTTGATAACCAATGCCGGAAATTTTTAGACTATGAGTTCCAATCGGAATATTCTCAATTAAAAATTTACCATCATCATTTGTGCTGGCGCCTTTTTGCAATCCAACAATAACAGCATTTACAAACTCGGTGGGTTCTCGTTTGCTTTGCACTGTTCCTAAAATAGAGCCAGACTGAGCCCAAACCCATGAGCTGTTAAGAATAAAGGCTATGCTGATTGTAAGTTTCATTTTTAGATCAGCAAATCTATTTAATTAGAATTACATAAAAAAATATTTAGACTAATCTAAAATATTTTAAATCTACCTTATCAGCGCAACACCTTCTATGATAAGCATGAAGCAACCTAATAAAAGTATTTTTTTCATAGTTACTCTTAATCAGTCGATCCAAAAAGAAGGTCGTTCAGTTGTGCTGTTTGGGAATAGTTCGAGACAGCTTTTCGACCATGCAGGAATTGCCGGTATGAGGTTTCCATTCGGTACATCATATTTTGAAATGAATAATGATTTTGAAGACTCTGAATAGCTATAGAAAAATCCATATACCTGGCTTGTAGCTCCTGCAAGTTGTTTGAAGTTACTAACAATTTTTCCTGTAACAGGCTGGAATAAACTATTAACAGCATCCTTTTGATCTTTTATCGACTTCCAGAAAAGAAATGCATTTCTGGATAAACTCAACTGACTAATTTCAACTCGAAGTTTATCTTGAAAGATCCATCCATTAAGCGGTACCGTTGCTAATTTAATGCCAGTGAAGCGACCTAATCGGGTTAGATAACTATCGCTAAGCAGTAGTCTCTCATTATAGATATTGTACCAACATCGGCAGCATGCACAGGGGGCTATTCTTTCGTATCTGGGCGGATAAGCAGGGTTTGCAACATTTAAAAGCCCACTGCAGATATCTAGCCAATTACACTTTCCATTGTACATTTGACATCCGCCATCACTGTCCTGTTCAGGATGAGTATCTGCCTTGAATGTACCGGTGAATTTCCATAGAAAATAATAATCTTTTCGATTGCCAGCAGTTGAGTTAAAAAATAAATCAAACCCATAATTGGAGACATCATCAACTCCTTTGGTTTCTATAAAGTTATTATAGACACTATCTATAGTACCCGCCTCGTATAATGTATCAGGTATAGATTCATAAATTCTCCCATCTCTTAATTCAATGCGCAAGGAATAGGCATGCCCCACAACTCCGCGAATTCCACTTGGGTTGCTAGTATATTCTCCATCGGCCGATTGTGTTAGATTTTCAATAGTCCCCTGACCGTCAGATATTGAAACATTCGAAACATTGATGGGTGTCTTAATTGAGTATTTTGATTCAATATCATAGGCTTTTGAAATTCGTACTTTATAAGGTCCTACCCGATCGGAGATGCTACCTTCAATAACAACAGGAAATGAAGTTGATATTCCAGTATCAAAGTCAATTCTATCTACGCATGCAGACATTAGAACAATTAACAGTATTGAGAATTGCGAATTTTTAAGAGAGATTGAATACGTATTTATTTTCCTGTTGGATGACATTATTGTAAATCTAATAACTCTTAGGTTATAAAGCCTTGAGTTTTGAGGTAGTTTCTTAGTTCTATCCAATGGTGTATTTTTGTTTTGTGATAGAACCAATATTTGTTTCTTTTAGAATTACTAAAAAAGAAGGTGCCTCAATCATCATATATAAAAAGAGCAATTGCTAATCACCTTATCGGTGTTATTAAATACGCTGCTATTTTTTTGTTGGCGGCTTCTTATTTAGTTGGTAATGCACCGGTTGAAGCCTTTCATAAAATTTTTCATCCACAAGAAGGTATTGTTGTTCACACGAGTGATCAGGAAAAGAACTCTTGTCATCGAAGTATTTATCATCATGAAAAGGAAACCAATTGTGCTCATAAATCGCATCTTGCTAAACTCGACAAATGCAAATTGTGTCATGCGCTCACTCATTCCGATCACATAGCTTCGTTTAAATCTTCATGTGAATTCATACAAGTGGATGCAGGTACAGTTGTAAAACGAATTGCTGTTTTAGTTATTCGCCTCGACAGTAACCTTCCTTCCAGGGCTCCACCGTTAGTTTAATTGCTTATCTAAGTAACAATTAATTTTTGCAGGTCTTCGGAAAAAGCCCTGCTGGGTTCTATCCAATTTACTAATGCTTATAAAAAGAACAATCATCGTATTACTGGCTTTGCATATCTGCACATGTGTCAATTCTCAAAATACTTGTAAAGGAATTTTCACAGGACATGTTCAGGACGAATCCAAGCAACCCATCATTGGGGCAACTATTATTTTATTGCCTCAACAGTTGGGTCAGGCTACCGATCTATCGGGTAATTTTAGAATTGAAAACATCTGTGCGGGAAAATATAAAGTTCGGGTGCAGTATGTCGGCTATCAGGATTTGGAATTTGATCTTCAGATCACCGATCAGGTTAATCGGGTTATTGAGCTGAAGGAAGAGGCAAAGGAATTGAATGCCATTGTAGTTACAGCGCATCATGATGCTGCACACATCGAGTATGCAAATAATTTTACCCAACTCAACGAAAAACAATTAGCCGAAGTAGCGGGCAAAAGTTTGGGCGAATCATTAAAAGAGGTTTCAGGTGTTAATAGTATTCAAACTGGCCCAGGTATTTTTAAGCCAGTTATTCATGGTGTTCATAGTCAGCGCATACTTATTTTAAATAATGGCATCCGACAGGAAGATCAGCAGTGGGGCGCAGAGCACGCGCCCGAGATAGATCCTTTTCTTGCTTCCAATATTATTGTAATTAAAGATGCCTCTGCAATTAAGTATGGAACGGATGCCCTGGGCGGAGTTATTGTTGTTAATCCTCCGGAGCTGCCGCTGACTAACGAGTTGGGTGGCACCTTTAATACAATTTTTCAAAGCAACGGAAGATCAGCAACGGTATCGGGCATGTTGGAAGGTGGCATCAAGAACCATGATGGCTGGGGCTGGCGTGTGCAAGGCACGGGCAAACGAACTGGCGATTTTAACACTCCAAATTATTCACTCACCAACACAGGCATTAAAGAAGTGAATTTTTCTGCGTCTACCGGATATCATAAAGATAAAGCAGGCTTCGATGTTTTCTTTAGTCATTTTCAATCCGAGATGGGAATTTTAAAAGGAACTTCTATTGGCAACCTTCAAGACCTAACCATTGCTATGGAAAGACCCGAGCCGCAATACACTTCAAATTTTTCGTACCATATTGGTGAGCCGCGGCAGCAGGTAAGTCATAACCTGTTAAAGGTGAATGGGCATGTTGCCACTTCGCATGGTGAATGGAAACTACAATATGGATTTCAAAATAATAACCGTAGAGAGTATGACATTCGGGTTGGTGAACTTTCAAAAATTCCCGCACTTGATTTAAAGTTAAATACACACACGCTTGAAGCGGAATGGGAAACACTTCACTCAGCTAAGCGAACCATTTCAGTGGGCATGAATGGCATGATTCAGAATAATATAAACGTACCGGGTACACAACGAATTTCATTCATTCCAAACTTCACTAATATTTCAGGAGGTGTTTTTGGAGTAACTAAGCTTTATCTTAATGCTTGGGCTATTGATCTTGGTGTACGGTATGATTATAAATACTATGATGTAAAAGGTTTTGATTTCAAAAACACGTTATATAAAAGTTCATTTGCTTTTCAAAACGCAAGCGCTAGTGCTGGAGCCACACTGCAGCTTAAGAAAAATCAAACATTAAGCTTAAACCTGAGTAGTGCCTGGCGTCCTCCGCACGTGGCAGAGTTATATAGTTTAGGAACACACCAAAGTGCGGCTGCTATTGAGTATGGGCTTTTATTAAACGACAGTACTAACGAGGCGATGGATATTAAGGATGTTAATTTTAAAACGGAACAAGCGTTTAAGTTTGTAACTACTTATCAAAAAGCATGGTCGCGATTTAGTGTTGAGGCGAGCCCATACGCAAACTTAATTTTGAACTATATTTATTTAAGACCTGAGGGCATTACAAAGAATGTAAGAGGTGCGTATCCTTTTTTTCGTTACAAGCAGACTGACGCGTTGTTTTTGGGGGTTGATTTTACAGCCACCTGGCATGCAACTAAGTATTTGAAAGTAGTGCCGGGCGCATCCTTGTTGCGTGCAAGTGATGTTAGAAATAATGATTACTTAGTTTTTATTCCATCTAACAGGTTTGAAGTTGCTGTTCGCTATGAACGTCCTTCACTTTCTTCGTTGCGTAATTTTTATGCAGAGTCTAAAGTTAAGTACATAGCGAAGCAAAATCGTGCACCACGTGTGATTACGGTAAGAGAAATTATAACTGATGAGCAACAGGGTATTGACCCGTTTAAAGATAACTCAAGCAACTTCGATTTTATGGCTGCACCCGATGGTTATTGGTTATGGAGTTTGGCAGTAGGAACGTCTATAAAGCGAGATCGGGTGCAATACGATTTGCGCCTTGCATCGGAGAACACATTAAATCAACAGTATAGAGAATACACGAATCGCTTCCGGTATTATTCCGATGATATGGGGCGCAATGTTATGCTCTCATTCAAATGTATCTTTTAATAAAAAAAAACTATGAAAAATATTATTTTGAGAAACAACGTTCTAAAATTTATAGTTTTTGCTATTTCAGTTTCTTCGGTTTGTTTCCTATCGGGATGCAAGCAAGACGATCCTGTAAAAGAAGATACTCCAGAATTAATTACCAGAGCCACATTAACATTTGCGCCAGTGGGTGGGGGCTCTCCTGTTATCGCAACAGCTACCGATCCTGATGGAGATGGTGTTCAAAATATTACTGTGGACGGATCGATCAATTTAGGAATGAATAAAACGTATGTGCTTTCCATCTCTTTGATTAATGAATTAGCAGTACCTGCTGACCCTAGCTATAATATAACTGATGAGGTTGAAGCGGAAGGTGTTGAGCACATGTTCTTTTTTTCGTGGACCAACAATGTGTTCTCTGATCCGACAGGTAATGGAAATATTGACAAGCGCAGTGATGTTGTAAATTATGAAGGTGGTACAAATTCAAAAGATGCGAATAATCTTCCGCTAGGATTAACAACCACCTGGGCGTCAGCTTCAACAACTGCATCGGGTTTGTTTAGAGTAATGCTTAAACATCAGCCCGATTTAAAATCAGAAACTTCTGATTCAAATATTGGTGAAACGGATTTAGATATTACGTTTAGCATTGAGATTTTGTAGAATGGTATAGAATCATTCCGAGAACATCCGTAGTAAGTGAATGCCTTAAATAAAATAACCCCGGCCTTGAGGCTGGGGTTATTTTATAGTGTTAGAATTTGGGCTTTAGCCTTTAGCCTTGTTACTTCGCAAGCTTTGTTATCGTCTCCACTTTCACTTTAAGCCGAGCTATCGCATCCAAATATTTTTGCTCCCACTTTTTCAGGTTTGCTGTTTCGCGAATAGAAGCTTCATACTGAAAGGCAGGCAACATCCAGGATGCATAACCGCTATATGGATCAGGTGATGCATAAAGTGAACGATACCAGCTTCCATATTGCATTCCTTCTTTATCAATCCATTGGCGCTCAAGTGCAATCAATTCCTGATTGATGCTTTTTTTATTTTTTTCATTAGCAGTTTTTAATGCCGCTTCGCAAGTTTCACCAACTTTTTTCAAATCATCGGCAGCTTTAATAAGCGCATCGAATGAAAATGGAGTAGCAGACTTATCGTAAGCCTTTGTTAATTTTTGCAAACCTTCAAAATGTGTGTGCAAGTCAGTTCCATATCGACTGATATCATACGGAATTACATCGGCATTGGCGAGTCGCAGCGCCATCACACCAAATACTTGTTCAACTAATGGACCCATTTTAAATGTAGGATCGCAAAAACGTTCGTAGTAAGCGAAGGTATCAAAGTTTGAATGGTAAATGCTATGACCACCTGCACCGCCACCCCAGGAAGGGATGCCCACATGGGTATAAAATGCAATATGATCCGATCCGCCACCTAAATTACCGAGTGGAGGTTCTGGAGTGGTGCGCGTTCCGAGCCAAACATCATAAACTGATTTTGACGAATCCGGGAAGGGAATGGATTTAGTTGTATTAATAGCAAGTCCCTTCAGAGATGGGCTAGATTCTGCGCCAAAATTTCTTCCGGTAACCGCACCGTCAGCATTAAAGTAAGCTACGGCTTTGGTATTGAGTTCATCGCGAAATTGTTCTACCCACTCGGTGGAACCAATTACGCCTTCTTCTTCTGCATCCCAATGTGCAATTTTTATAGTTCGTTTAGGTTTGTATCCTGCTTGGCTAAGTTTACCGAGCGATTCGCTTAAAGAAAGCAACATAGCAGTACCGCTGTTTGGATCGGTTGCACCAAATGCCCACGCATCATAATGCGCTCCAGCAATAATCCATTGATCAGGATTTTCACTGCCAACCAATGTGCCAACAACATCATATACTCGCTGTATTTCTCTTTTTTGTGCTACATTAACACGCACCTTTAATTCAGATCCGCCTTCGATACGATACGTATATGGCAAGCCACCCTGCCAACCGGATGGTACCGCTTGACCTTTCATTCTTCCAATAATTTCTTTTACAGCTCCATACGGCAGAGGTAAAACGGGTATTGTGAGCATTCCTTTTACTTCTTCTGGTTTCAGGCGAGTGATTTTCTTTTTACCATCAAGTGGTAGTGCAGGTTCAAAGGGAGTTAATGGATCACCGGTCCAGTCTATGGTAAGTAATGAGCCACGTTGAATACTGCTTTCATCGTAGTAAGGGCCTTCCGGATAAACGAGTCCTTTTGCATAACCGCTATCACCCGGATCAGTAAAAATAATTAGTCCGGCTGCTCCGTTCTCTTCAGCATACTTGGCTTTATAGCCGCGGAAGTTTCCGCCATAGCGAGCCAATACAATCTTTCCTTTTACAGAAACGCCAAGTGCTTTTAGTTTTTCAAAATCTTCTTTGCGACCGAAGTTGGCATACACCACTTCGGCTGTTACATCTCCCGTGCCGGTATAGGCATTATACCCTTGATATAAATCAGCAGCATTCGAAAATGGGTCTTCTTTATGAATGTATTCTTTATTATTAAGCGGCAATCGGATGGGTGTTACCAATTCTGCGGAAGCGGTGCCCGGCATGACCGGTAAATAAATGTCGTATGGAAAAATCTCTACCTGAAAGCCAGCTTTGCGCATGACATCAGCCAAGTAATCGCGCACACGTTCATTTGCTTTTGAGGTTGCAATGTGTGGTTCTTTAGTAAGATTTTTAAGATGATTTTTATAACGTTCGCTTTCTTGCAGTTTCAAAAAATTTTCTTCGGCTTTGCTTTGTATGGTGGCACTGCCGCCTGTAAAGCCAGAGAAGTTTTGACCAAACGAAAATGAACTAACAAAAAGGAAAAGAATGAAGAGTTTTTTCATGGTAAAGTAATTTGACCGGAAGAAAGTAAAAGTTTTTCAGGTTTTGAAACGCAATTTTGTGAGTGGTATAACAATGGGTTGAGGAGCTCTTTATGACCTAGATACTTTTGGCTTTTTATTCGAATTTAATTGGTCGAAGTCGGTACGACATTTGTAATGTCGTACCCAGATGATAGGATTTGCAATCCAAATATTTAAAAGGGCTCTAATTCCAAAAGCCCTTTCCGGGTTCCATAGAAATCTGAACAACTACTTAACATGTACTCTTCTTCTTTTTCAACAATTCCCGCTCTCACCGGATTTAGATGTATATAGTTTGCTCTGACGTCAAAGAATTTCTTAGTTGTTATTTCCTCGCCATGATAACCCTCTTCCCAAAACCAAATACGTTCTTCTTTCTTAAGCAACCAAAGTAACCATCGCTTGCGACTTTCTGTTTCATTGTTTTCTATGGCTGCTGCAATTTTCTTTGCTGTAAGTTTTTTAAAATCCTTGATAACATCGCTTAATTTAAGATCAGTTGTGCTGATAATAAGATGACAATGATTAGTCATGAATACCCACGCATAAATTTTTAACCCTTTATTTTTTTGACAATGGCGCAGATTTTCGAGTAGTATGTCGACATAGATTCTTCGTGTAAAGACATTGACCCATTGATGAACAGTAAATGTAACGAAGTAAACGCCTTCCTGATCATAGACCCTGTAAGCATGTGCCATAGGTTGGAAATAATAAATTCTGAGTTTAAGTGGATTGCAAATCCTGTTTATCTGTAGGTCGACATTGCAAATGTCGACCAGCAATATTTGTAAGGCACTATAAACTGCCACCGCTACACCTAAAAGCTTTAAGCACTTACCTAAAAAACAAAAGGCCCTTCTGCCAACCAGAAGGGTCTTTAATTGATTTAAACCTAAGGTCGAAATCGTAAACTGAATTACATCTTCTTAGGCACTAATACTTTATTGGTCATGTGCACAACACCGTTATTTACGGCTACATCTGGGTTAGTTACTTCAGCACCACCAACAAAAACTTTTCCACCTTTAATAGCAACTTTAATTTTTTCGCCTTGCAGCGTGGTTAGTTCCTGTCCGTCTTTAAGGTCAGCCGCCATAACTTTGCCAGCCACAACGTGGTACTTCAATACATTCTGCAGCTTGCTTTTATTTTCTGGTTTTAAAAGCATATCAACCGTTGACTGAATAGCAGCAAAGGCATCATTTGTAGGTGCAAAAACGGTGTAAGCATCAGTTCCTTTAAATACGTCAACCAATTCGCCAGCCGATAGGGCAGCAACCAAGGTGCTAAGGTTAGGGGTGTTTACTGCAGTTTCTGCAATTGATTTAGGCATGGCATCAAGTGCGGCTTTTTCTTCCGCCATTTTCTTTTCAACCATTGCCACGGAATCAGCCACGCGGGTAGAATCCATTTTAGCCTTTTCACGAGCGGCTTTTCCGCCATCACCACAACTGGTAATAGCAAGTGTAAATAGAGCAAATAGCCCTACAACAAGAAGTGATTTCTGAGTTTTCATAGTTTTTTTGTTTGAAGTTTAAAATTAATTTGTTTTGTCCACCTTTAACAAGTCGCTTCAATAATTGTTCAACTTTGTGAGAAGAAAGGATACCTATAAAATCTTAGCAGATTCTTCATACCTTTAAAGGAGGGTTATAGATTCGGTTATCATAGACTCCTTCAAAAAATGAAAAATTACATACTCGCATTTCTTGCCATTCTCTTTACAGGAATAACCCAAGCACAGAAGAGACCTTACGATACTATTCCTAATTTACCTGAGCACTATTGGGTGCGGATGGAGAAGTTTAAAAGGGAAGCGGCTATTGCAGGTAAAACAGTTTTTCTTGGTAATAGCATTACCGAAGGCGGCCAATGGAAAAAGCTGTTAAAGGATTCTACCATAATTAATCGCGGTATTTCTGGTGATAATACGTTTGGCATGCTGGCACGGGTAAACGAAATCATTAAGTTAAAGCCCGCTAAGCTCTTTATCCTAATCGGCACAAATGACTTATCAAAAAACATTCCCGATGAGGCAGTCATAGAAAATATCTTTTCGTTTGTTTCTAAGATTAAGGGGGCGTCTCCAAACACAAAGATTTATGTGCAAAGTATTTTGCCGGTTAATGAAACCGTTAAAATATTCCCGCAACAGTTTAATAACGCTAGCCACATCTTGATTATAAACGATCAACTATCCCGTTATGCGGATAGACTTCGATACACCTACATAGATCTCTATAGTAAATTTTTGGATGAGCAGGGAAAAATGAAAATGGCCTATACTACAGATGGATTGCATTTGAGTGCAGCCGGCTACCAGCACTGGATCGAAGTTTTAAAAACTTTGAAGTACCTTTAATGCTTTAAAGATACTATGAATCGATTTTTTCTGATTTTCTTTTTGGCGACAAGCGCTACTGCCTTCGGACAATTCAAAAACATTAAGTTAGCCGAAGAGGTTGACGGTGTTTATCCACCGCTTGAGCCTAGTATCACAATCAATAAAAAAAATCCTAAAAATATTGTTGCCGGCATTGTGCCAGATCGAGCCATCTATACTCTCGATGGGGGCAATACCTGGGCAGAAACAAAACTTGTGTCTCCTTTCGGAGTAGCCGGAGATCCGTCTTTAATTTCCGATATAAAAGGAGATTTATATTTTTTCCACTTGTCCGATCCGAGTGGAGAAGGACGGAAAAATGATCAGTGGCTCGATCGTATCGTTTGTCAAAAATCTAGCGATGGGGGTAAATCATGGAACGAGGGCGTTTCAATTGGATATAACCCGCCAGCCGATCAGGATAAGCAATGGCCGGCAGTGCATCCCAAAAAACAATATCTATACACTACTTGGACGCAGTTTGATAAGTATGGATTGGATGATCCGAATTGTCACTCCAATATTATGTTTAGTATGTCAACCAGTGCCGGCAAGAAATGGACAAAGGCCATTCAGATAAACCAAAACCCGGGCGATTGTATTGATGACGATAATACAACCGAAGGGGCTGTGCCCGTGGTAGATGAAAAAGGACGAGTTGGTGCGGTGTGGGCAAGTCATGGCAATATTTATTTCGATCGGTCTTTTGATGGCGGAACTACTTGGTTAACCAATGACTTAATAATTGCAAAACAAGAAGGGGGTTGGTCCTTGAACATTCCAGGTATTAGCCGGTGTAACGGAATGCCGATTTTAAAGATGGATATGAGCAAGGCAAAAAGCCACGGCACTATGTATGTGGTTTATGCCGACCAAAAGAATGGTGCTGATGATACCGACATTTGGTTAACGCGCTCAACTAATTATGGTGATCTTTGGTCGCCACCGTTGCGAATCAATCAAGATAGTTCCAAAAGACATCAGTTTCTTCCCTGGATGACAGTAGATGAAACCACAGGGCATATTTATATAGTGTACTACGACCGCAGAGCCTACGATGATTTGCAAACGGACGTGTACTTAGCCTACTCCACGGATGGCGGCAATGTTTTTAAAGAAACAAAAATTAGTGAAAGCCCCTTTATACCTACCAACACAAAGTTTTTTGGGGACTACAATAACATCGATGCGCACAAAGGAATCATCACTCCAATCTGGACACGCATGGATAACGAACGCACCAGTGTTTGGACTGCAGTAATTAAGGAGGAGGAGTTAGTAAAGAAATAATTTAGCAATCCGGTCCGTCCACAGCGCAGGCTTCGCCTTCGGTTGCAACCGACTCATTTCCAATTTGTGTAAGTGCCTTTACAAAAACATCGGTTGGCTGCGCGCCTGAAATTCCATATTGATTATTGATGATGTAATACGGAACTCCAGAAATTCCACGTTGATGATTGGTATTTTCTGTGAGTATTACTTCAGCAAGTCCTTCTTCAGAATCAAGTAAGTGAGAAATCTCTTCACGATTGAGCCCTGCGTGTTCACTTACTAATAGCAAGTTTTCCTTTTTGGTAAGATTAACACCCTCTTCGAAATAGGCTTTCATGAAAGCTTCCTTAACAGCCAATTGCTTTCCCTCTGCTTTAGCATACTGAATAATGCGATGAGCATCTCGTGTATTGGGTGAAACATTTTGTTTTGAAAAATCAAAGGCCAATCCTTCTTCGGCAGCTGCTGCAGTTACCTGTTTTGTGATTTCGTTATAGCGCGCTTCGCCTCCAAATTTCTTGGCTAAATATTCTTTTTGGTTAAATCCTTCTTTGGGTGTTTGAGGGTTAAGCTCGAAGGGTAGGTACGACACTTCAAATTCAAACTGCTCTTTTAGTTCGGCCATTGCTTTTTCAATTCTTCTCTTACCAATGTAGCACCATGGGCAAACCACATCGGAAACTATATCAACCTTAATTTTTGTCTTCATTGGTTTGAAATTTTAAGATTAACATGTGAATTGGATAAGATAGTTCAACAAACGACTATTAACTTACTTGTCAGTTACTTATCGTGAAGAAGATTAATTTCAAATGGTATTTATTATCCCTTTATCTTACCTTTGACCCTTTACTGCCGGGTGGCAGACTTAAAACTAGAAAAACATAACATCCATGACTGCAACAGATCAAGCAAAATTCAAAGTAAAAGACATTTCATTGGCCGAATGGGGTCGTAAAGAGATTAGATTAGCTGAGGCTGAGATGCCCGGATTGATGGCTCTTCGCGAAGAGTTTGGTGCTAAAAAACCATTAAAAGGCGCCAACATTGCTGGCTGTCTGCACATGACTATTCAAACAGCGGTTTTGATTGAAACGCTGATTGAATTGGGTGCCGATGTTACCTGGTCATCCTGTAATATTTTTTCAACTCAAGATCATGCCGCGGCTGCTATCGCAAAAGCAGGTATTCCGGTATTTGCCTGGAAGGGTATGAATGAGCAGGAGTTTGACTGGTGTATTGAACAGACATTGCATGCCTTTAAAGATGGCAAGCCATTGAATATGATTTTGGATGATGGTGGAGATCTTACCAACATGGTATTAGATCGCTATCCGGAATTGGTAAAAGGAATTCGTGGAATTTCTGAAGAGACGACTACAGGTGTTCATCGCTTGGTAGAGCGTCAGCAGGCTGGTACATTACCATTGCCAGCGATTAACATTAATGATTCAGTAACTAAGTCGAAGTTTGATAACAAGTATGGTTGCAAAGAATCATTAGTAGATGCAATCCGTAGAGCTACGGATGTGATGATGGCCGGAAAGGTGGCTGTTGTTGCTGGATATGGAGACGTAGGTAAAGGTTCTGCTGCTTCGTTGCGTGGTGCAGGTGCACGTGTTATCGTTACCGAGATTGATCCGATCTGTGCACTTCAAGCTGCTATGGATGGATTTGCAGTTAAGAAAATGGATACGGCTGTAAAAGAGGCCGACATTGTTGTAACAACAACGGGTAACTTTGGTATTGTATTAGGTCATCACTTTGAGATGATGAAAGACAAAGCCATTGTGTGTAACATTGGTCACTTCGATAACGAGATTGATGTTGCCTGGTTGAAGAAGAATGCAACACGTGATGAGATTAAACCTCAGGTTGATTTATATACACTAAAGAGCGGCAATCAAATTCTTCTTTTAGCAGAAGGTCGCTTAGTAAATTTAGGTTGTGCTACTGGCCATCCTTCATTTGTAATGTCTAACTCATTTACAAACCAAACGTTGGCGCAATTAGAACTTTGGAACAATACAGATCAGTATAAAAACGAAGTGTATATGTTGCCTAAACATTTAGATGAGAAAGTTGCTCGCTTGCACCTTAAGAAAATTGGTGTTGAGTTGGACATTCTTTCTCCTGAACAAGCGAAGTATATTGGTGTAGGACAACAAGGTCCTTTCAAACCGGATTACTATCGTTATTAATAAAATAAAACCCCTGGCCGCTTCCCTTCTCTCCCGATAGCTATCGGGATGGAGAAGGTGTCCGCCAAATGGCGGACGGATGAGGTCTTTTAACTCTCTGCTTGCAAATAGAGAGGAATCCCGCAGCATTGTGCTGCGGGATTTTTTGTTTTATAAGGAATACATCTGAATGTAACATATTTATCAATTGAACCGTCTCTTATGAGAAGCAACCTGCCATAATTAGAATACTTATTTGGCTTGTAGGGAGTCGATCCATTAAAAAATCAAAACAACATGAACATGGATAGTGTATACAAAAATCAAGTAGAGACGGCTCGCGTTACGGGGATATTTTATTTGCTCCTCGCTATTTCAGGAGTTTTAGGTTTTATGATTTTTCATTCCCAGATATATGTTTCAGATCCTGCTATCACGCTCGAAAACTTAACATCAAAAGAGTCAATAGCTCGCGCCCGTCTTGTGTTTGAACTGCTTATTATTGTTTCACAGGCATTGGCGGCAGTTTGGTTTTATAAGTTGTTTAAAGATATTAATGGGTGGGCCGCTTGGACACTAGGGATCTGGGGAATGATGAATTCGGCAGTGATTATGGTGAGTGCAATTTCGATGGGCGCGTCTCTTGAAGTAGCATCTTCTAATCAGTCAATTGAAGATAAGGTGACGTTGATTTACCTGCTGGCTTTATTGATAACCAATGCCTGGGGTGTGGGTAGCCTTTTCTTTGGTCTTTGGTTAATACCGATGGGCTATATCATTGTATCCTCTAATCGGATGCCGCGCTGGTTGGGCTTTACGTTAATCGCAGGTGGCATTGGCTACCTGCTCAGTGCGTTTCTTAAATATGCTGGAGTAAGCAGTCCATTGGTTGATATCTTGGTTATTCCGGCTACTGTGGGGGAGTTTTGGATCGTTGGATACTTATTGATTTTCGGAATAAGAGCTTCGGATGAAAATATTTGATTTTACTAAAAATGGATAGAGTGAGCAATTTGTAATTAAAATCTCTCCGCTTGCAACTGGTGAGAGAAATCCCGCGGCATTGTGCTGCGGGATTTTTTATAGAAGGAATTTTCAAATGAGAAAATAATTTCCAAGTGCGTATATTTCGAATGTTGGTGCAAAGGCGGTTAGAAAACTAATTAAAACGTTAAGTAACAAAAATGAGATTTTTAATAATCGTTGCGGTTTCAATCTTAGCTACATCAGCTGCAAATGGTCAAAATGCCACTCCAAATAATCGCTTGAGAATTGATGTTTCCGCAGGATATGGAAGTTTACATTGGACTACAAAATATTCATCCAAAGTAAGTTCGAATCCGCAATCTGATCCTTTAAGAGATACCGATTTTAAAAATACAGGTAATGCATCAAGTATAGATATAAGTCTTTTATACATGATTCGTAAAAGTGGATTCGGGATTTTATTAGGTAGACGGAATTATAAAATAGATGAACTTATTTCTGACCTTTCTCCTGAAATAACTATGAGCATAGCTGACGAGCATGCCTATTTATTCGGTGGCATATATAACTTTGAAATATATCGAGTAAAGAATTTTAAGATAAAACCTGAGATTGGGGCAGGTATTTTTTCGTTCACAGATAAGTACGTAAACAAGGCCCATGATAATCAGTTTTTTATTACTTCTCAAATAAAGTTAGAGTATCAAATTCAGAACTTCAATTTTGCGATTGCCCCAAGCTATGAATTTGTGAGTTTCAAATATATTTTAAAACCTATAGATGGGACAATATTAACCTTTAAGGATAGAGCCAATTTAATGAAAATTAATTTTGGGGTTGCCTACACAATAAATAAGAAAAGATCCTCAATGTAACATCGCAATTTGCAAAATCCCATTGCTATTCGACATTGACAATTTCGAATCCTGATAAATAGAATTTGAAATTCGAAAAGAACTGCAACTTAATAACGGAGAAATTTCATTCATCAAAACAAGGAAGTCCACCCTAGAGGCAGACTTCCTTATTCACTCATCACATTGCTGCTCGACATTTACAATGCCAAACGCAGATAGATTGAATTTTCACTGCAGCTTGATAGAATTTCATATATCAAAACAAAGAAGTCCGCCTGATAAGACAGACTTCTTAACACGCCTTCACTAACCGTCTACTCGGTTATGCCACGTTTTCAAAATCTCTTTCTTTTAGAACCTGATCTCGTGTCGAAAAAATTCAACAGTATTATTTCCTTCTCAGTTACTCTATAGAAGAGTCGATTGTGTTTAGTCAGTAAAAAACCTCTAATACTTTTCTCGGAGTTTTCTAGTGTTCCCAAGTCTGATTGGTCTGAAATTAATTCAATGATGTCGTAAGTCTTAGTAACGAAATTTTGCGTCACACCATGTCCCCATTCTTCTTCTAAATAGTCAATTATTTTGTTGAATTTACTATTGGCTCTTTTGGTCCATACTATTTTCTTAGCCATTTATCATGCTTTTTTTTAACCTCTTCATGGCTAATTAAATTATTTGAGTCAAAACTTTCCTCGTATGAAAGTAAAAGTTCGTCTTTCTCGGCTGGACTTAGGCCGTCCCAAAGTTCACCTGTCTGATTGTTGTTAAGTCGTTGAATTAATTTAAAATATCCCTTTAAAGCCTCTTCGTTCTCAATCTTCTCAATCAGCTTATGGAAGTCATCCTTTATTCTCATAATTCAATTATTTAGAATGTCAATTTACCCATATTTTAACAAATCTGAAAATGCGTCACGTTATTTATTAAATGTGGGGCTTTCGAAGCCGTGTCCAGTCACATGGCGAAACGTTGAACGGAAAAAATTTTAACCTTAATCGTTATGTGCCGGGCTACTAAAAGTCTTAAGTCATTGCGGGCGAGTGTTTTTATTAAATCATTGAGTACTTATGCAATCGAGACCCGCAATCTTATCAGATTAATATGTAGTTCTGCTATCTGCTATGAAATACCAACACTTACGGAGATTCCGGGTCGCGTATTGTTAAGAAGACTATAGTTTAAGGTTAGGTCAACTTGCCCGGAATGACAGCAATAGAGAAGCGACTTATTTTTTTTTGACTTTTTAGTCAGCCCCGTTGATAAATTGAATTTGCAACTCGAAAAGAACTGCAACTTGATATCGGAGAGATTTCATACAAAAAAAGAAGTCCACCTTCTCAGGCGGACTTCTTATTCACTCTTCACTAATCCTTCTTCTTCACTTCGTATCGATGTGACTCACCTTTTTTGTTGGTAAGAAGAACAATATTATCACACGTTCCATCACCGTAGTCAACCGTTAGTTCACGATCACCATGTTTAATTAACTTAACCCCACTTACAGGAATGATAACTCCTTCGGCTGCACACGCTCTGCGATAGATCAAGCGCTCAAGAATTTCGATTGAATATCCGCGGCCATTACGGAAAGTGCCTTGTGCAGTTCCATAGATAATCAAGCGATCTAATAAATGATTTTCATGACGTTCATGTTCGCGTCTGCGTTTTACTTCGCGAGTCGCTACGCGACCATCAGGCCAGGTAATTTTTCCACCTACAAGAGTTACATCAGAGACAACCAATGAATCAGAAGTACTAACGATGGTTATTGTTCTCTCACCTTCTAATTGAACTCCGTTCACCGAATAATTTTCATACGAGAAACTCCATTTGGAACCCGCATTGCGCCAGTCTCCGGTATGAGTTACTACAATGGCACCAGCGCGAACATTTCCACGAGGTCCTGTGCATCCATCACCAAAGTCAACACGCAGACTTCCTTCTGATTTTGATCCGGTGCGCGTTAGTGTAGCGCAGATTAATCGCTCGTCCGTGCTTACACGTCCGCCAGTTAAATCTTGTTCACTGCTGGTAAAGGCTTCACCTACTAGGTCGTCACTATCATCAAAATAAGAATCTTCTATAGCATCCAGGCTTGCGTCTTCGATATCCTCTGATGAAAAGTCTGGAGTTGTGTCATCGTTGTTACACGATACAAGAAGCATTAATGAAAGGCCAATGAAGAGTACTATCAGATTACTGGTCATTGTCTGTAGCAAGTTTTTAATGTGTGTAGTTTTCATAGTCTTGTTAGGTTGTTTTCAAGACTTAGAAGCGAATGATCTATCGAAGTTTAAAACAGAGACAAAGAAAACTAAAAAACTTTCAACGTCAGTTAATTGAAAGGCCTGATTAGAGCAACAACCTTCATAAAGGTTTAATCAACAGATGAATATATTTTTTAAAACCTATTCTCATTTGAAAATTCAAGGCGTCAAGGCACTCTTAGCGGTCAGGCGCTTAAAAACTATTCTCATGTTTTTTCTTCGGAACCATCTTTCTTTCCTTCAACAAGTTCGATGGTTACTTCTTTATCAGTAAATAACTCTCTGGTTTTTGGTGGGGCAATTCCTATTCCCGATAAGGCCAAAATGATCAGTAGGATTAATCCGAGTGTTCTAAGTATTTTTTTAAAACGATCCATAAAATGGAATTAGGATTCAGATGCTTTTAAAAACATTGAATCATTAAATAATAATTGATTGGTCAGCTAAAGCTGATTAGATCTCGGTGTCAAGACATCTTTGAGATGTCAGACACCTAACATCAGTTAATTAAGAAGTGTGAGAATCTTCTTCTTCGGATTGTGGAAGATTTCTGGAAGAGAGAATAGAAGTGATTGGGATTAATGATTTCCCCGGATTGTTCTTGTACTTAATGTGAGCAAGTACGCTTTGGTGCAATTCAGAAAATAAATTTGAACGTTGCGGGAAGGTGGAGTGAACAAGTTGAGTGGAGGCTAGTTTGTTAGAATGATCATTCGCTTTTACTTCTTTCTTTGAAGAAACCCATTCGGTTTGAACCTTAACAGGAGTTTTGCTGAATGTAGGATTTGAGTAGCCTGAAAAGAAACTCAGAATAAAAACAAACGTTAATCCCAGCCAGGATTTATTTTGCTTGATTGCTGAAAGGAATGAGAGTTTCATTGGTGGGATCAAAGATATATTTTTCTTACTTCATTTCCATAGGGCTTTGCATCCACTACATTTGCTGCTAAACATAGAGACTTTGAATAGAATTCCGTCAGCCTTAATTAACCGCTTGCCCTTAATAGGGGCTGTTTTGCTTTGGTCGGGATTTCATGCCTGGTTTCTTAATTATTATTTTGGATTCACGTGGCAGGTAGCAGGCTGGGATTCTTTCGTTTATAATTTGGTGATTGTTAGTGGCGCAGTGTTACTGATTTTGCTGTTGACTTATTTACCGCGCACCGCAATTTTTCAAATTTCGATTGGGCTTGCATTGTTAATTGCCTCAGCGTGTCAATGGGTTTTTGTGAAGGCGATAAGCGCCCTTTTAACTGAGGTTGGATATCTTGAATTTCTTGATCGATCAACACCCATCCGTTGGATATTTGGTTTTGTTATGCTGGAAGCCGTTGCGGTGAGTGCTATTTATTATTCGCGTTGGAAGGAATCGGTAGAGCAACAAGCAAGAGAATCTGATTTAGCGACCATCGCGAAAGATGCCGAATTGCAAAAACTTCAATTGCAGTTGCAGCCACACTTTTTGTTTAATAGTCTTAACTCAATCAATGCTTTAATTTTAGTTAATCCTGATGAAGCACGCAAGATGATTCAGGAGTTGTCAGAATTTTTAAGGCTCACAATTAAGCGAGCCGATGAACCCTGGATTTCTCTCTCGCAAGAATTAGAATATCTGAAAACATATTTGGCTATTGAGAAAGTTCGCTTTGGGCATCGACTTGATGTAATCTTGAAGATTGAGGAACAGAGTTATAGTTGGAACATTCCGACCTTAGTACTACAACCTCTTGTAGAGAATGCTGTTAAGTTTGGATTGTATGGAACAACTGGAAAAATTTCTATTGAGTTGATTGCTCAACTAAATAGCAATCAATTGGAAATAGAAATCTCAAATCCGTTTGATTCGGATATGCAACCCGCATCGGGGAGTGGTTTCGGTTTAACCGGATTGCAACGAAGACTTTACCTGATCTATGCCAGAAATGATTTAGTTAAAACGAATATTAAGGCAAATACGTTTACTGTTAACTTAACCGTTCCTGCTAAGCCATGATTAAAACTGTTTTGATCGATGATGAACCATTAAGTCGAGAGATTATAAAAAGTTATCTCAAAAAATTTCCTTCTATTAAAGTGGTAGACGAATGCAACGATGGCTTCGATGGCGTAAAGTCTATTCAACAGCATCAGCCCGAGCTTGTGTTTTTGGATATTCAAATGCCAAAGATTAATGGATTTGAAATGTTGGAATTAATTAGCCCAATGCCAGCCGTTATTTTTATTACGGCCTTTGATGAATTTGCATTAAAAGCGTTTGAAGCAAACGCTATTGATTATTTATTAAAGCCGGTGGCTGAAGATCGATTTGAAAAAGCCGTGCAAAAGTTTTTAGACAAAGTTACTCCGGCCGAAACACAAACAAATTCTCTTTTGGAGAAGATGGCGCAAACGCCAGCGCAAAATAATCGCGTTGTCGTAAAAACCGGAAATAAGGTTAAGATTATACCAATTCATGAAATTCAATATCTGGAAGCCGATGACGATTTTGTTAAAATAATTACAGCAGAAGGAACCTTCCTGAAAAATAAAACAATGATTTTCTATGAACAGACTTTAGATGCGCAGCAATTTGTTCGGGTGCATCGATCGTACATTGTTCACATTAGTCAGATTACTAAAATTGAACCGTACCAAAAGGAAACTCATTTGGCTATTCTTCGCAATGGTCAGCAAATTCCAATTAGTAAAACAGGCTATGTTAAGCTTAAAATGATTTTGGGTCTTTAAGTATGGTCGAGTCTCTTAATAATTTGCGTGAAGAACTTTATGGGCAGTGTCTCGCTTATGCGAACATGCGAATAGACACAGCACAACAGATGCTGAATGATGCACAGGAATCGGCCAACGCAGAAGAGAAAAGTAGTGCTGGTGATAAGTACGAAACCGGAAGAGCGATGGCTCATTTAGAGCGCGAGAAAGGATTGCAGCAATTGAATGTTGCTCATAAACTTAAAGAGGCGCTTGATAAAATTGATATTTCGGCAATTAGTGATTGGATAATGTTGGGCAGTGTAGTAATAACTAATTCCGGAAATTTTTACCTCGCTATTAGCGCAGGACAATTGAAAGTTAATGGAAAGGAATTTGTTGCCTTATCTCCGGCATCACCATTAGGGGCTATGCTTAATCATAAAAAGGTTGGAGATGAGTTTGTTTTCAATAAACAAACAATTAAGATTTTGAAAGTTCATTAAGGTTTGTTTTAAATCAATTAGTTTTGCCCAAATCTTATGAAAACAAAAGCCTGGCTTCAAGCATTTCGTTTACGCACCTTACCCTTAGCATTGTCATGCATTGGTATGGCTGGGTTTTTAGCTGCTGGGGTAGGGAAATTTAATGCTACACTTTTTTTTCTTTGTTGCTTAACAACCATTTTACTACAGGTACTTTCAAATCTTGCCAATGATTATGGTGATTCTGTTAATGGAGCTGATCACAAAGATCGTCAAGGACCGACTCGTGCCGTTCAATCGGGAATTATTTCATCAGTTCAAATGCGCAAGGCAGTTTTTGTTTTTGTTTTATTAAGTTTAATCAGCGGAATATTTTTGCTCTGGGTTTCCTTTGGCTGGAACTGGAAAGCACTTGGTTTATTTTTTGGATTGGGCTTGTTAAGTATTGCGGCAGCCATTGGCTATACGGTTGGTAAAAAACCTTATGGATACATTGGCTTGGGCGACATCTCAGTTTTAATTTTTTTTGGATTAGTTGGTGTAATGGGCTCCTATTATCTTTTTACACACTTCATTAGCTGGAAAGAATTGTTACCCGCACTAAGCTGTGGACTTTTCTCCATCGCAGTTTTAAACGTTAACAATATCCGCGACATTGATTCTGATCGCAGTGCAGGAAAGTTTTCAATTCCGGTGCGTATTGGTAAAGTTAGGGCGGCATATTACCATTGGGTATTATTGATAAGTGGAATTACCAGTACACTTATTTATTCAATACTTCAGTATCAATCGCCCTGGCAATTTCTGTTTTTGCTTACCCTACCACTTTTTATTCGAAATGGAATCTCCGTGCAGACCCGTCCATCGAATGAATTGGATCCATTTCTTAAGCAGATGGCACTCACCACACTTTTGTTTGTTTTACTTTTTGGCTTGGGATTGATTCTTTAATCCCGATCATAAGAAATTCTTATTGGCGTATATGAATATACTTTGGATTGTATTGGGTGGAGTTTTTTTACTGATTGGTTTGGGTGGTAGCTTCTTACCCATTTTGCCCGGGCCACCCATAGCATTTATTGGTTTGTGGATTCAACAAGTGAAAGCAGAGGCTCCGTTTTCACCAAAGTTTTTATGGATTTGGGTAGGAATTATTTTAGTGATAACTATTCTGGATTATATGATTCCCGTTTATGGCACTAAAAAATTTGGCGGTAGTAAATTTGGCGTTTGGGGTTGCACGATTGGATTGGTTGTGGGGCTTTGGATGGGGCCAATCGGAATTATTGCAGGTCCATTTCTGGGTGCTTTCATCGGTGAGATTCTTGCTAATCAAAATTCTGCGCAAGCATTGAAAGCAGCAACCGGTTCAATCATTGGCTTTCTTCTTTCTACAGGAATTAAATTGATTGCCTGTTCGGTTATGATTTGGTATTGGGTTGCCAGTTGGTAAAATGAAAGAGGCTGAATTTACTCAGCCTCTTTCATTCAAAATTTAATCTCTTTATTGTTCAAGGCCAATCATCATAAAGGCACCCCAATAAATGGGTTCAGGATACTCCACCCGAAGTTCCTTTTTAGCATCGATGAAACTTTGTCGCATATTGTTGGTGGTTTGCCATTTTCTATAAAAGTTTAGAATTAATTTTTGAGTAGCATCATCATCTACCTTAAACATACTCATGATTAAAACTTTAGCCCCGGCCACAAAAAAGGCTCGCTGTAATCCATATACACCTTCACCGTTTGAAATCTCACCAAGCCCTGTCTCGCATGCACTTAATACTACTAAGTCTGTTTGATCTAGATTGAGACTCATAGCTTCATAGGCGGTAAGTATTCCACTCTCTATGTTGTAATTATATTTAGTTTGATTTAACACATCACCAGCTCCCGAAAGTAACAACCCTGTTTTAAGCAAGGGATTTTCAGTAGCTGCTGCATCACTTTCTGTAAGTTCATCATGTTCATCAATATTCTCAGTGGGTGTATAAAATCCATGAGTAGCGAGATGCAATATTTTAGGACTTACTAAGGCTTTCACCTCTTCTTCACTTGCTGCTTTATCTTTATACTCATCAGTTACCCATCCTTTTTGTTTTAATAATGCCTGAAGTTGATCAATTTCTTTTTCGGTTCCGGGAAGTTGCGGAATACTTCTGTTTTTAGATGCCGTTAAATAAAAAGTTGGATTTCCAAACATGGTTGCCGAGTTAGATGCCGATACTGTTTTGGATTTTATCTTTTTCAGATAGAGATCTTTTGTATTGCTAACCATAACAATGTTTGCATTGTCAATTACATATTTTCCATCTGGAGTAGGGATGGCTTCCAGGTTAATTTGATTGTAAACGCCATCAGCTGAAAGATAAATGGTAGCCACGGTGCCAATCCCTTTTTGAATTGGCTCCCAATAAGTTTTGTAAGAGTTTACGTCTTCAAATTTTGTTGTGATGGCATTTTTATAATAACTGAAGAAGCGGGTTTCCATTCTTAAACCATTTGGTAAAATGATGGCCTTGGGTCGCGCGTTATCACTTTTTACATATAAGGCTACATAGATTACAGAATCTGTAAAGGAATGATCAAAATAGCGATATCGAACAATTTCAATGGCGGCATCATTTTTGCCAATCGCTTTTTGAACATCGGTGTATTTTATTTTCTTATTATCGAAGCTCTGTCCAAATAATTCCGACTTCTGGCTGATCTCTCTTTCTAATTTTTCAACTTCTGCATTAAGTAAGTTCGGGTCAATGCCATTATCTGTCAATTGCTGAGTGCTCATGGAAAGCGCATTGGTCAAATATTCTTTCTTTTCAATCCATAGGTTATAAGATGCTTTTAGATTTTCATCGGTGCTATTTAAAATTCGTTCACGAATTTTAATAGAGGTGCTTAATAATAATGCTTTAGTTAATAACTGATAGTCATATACTTTACCACTTAAATCTTTAAAGTCATCAAGCTGACTAAAGGCAAGGGTGTTATAAAATTCAAAATCGCCTTTAATCGTATTCCAATACTTTGCTTTTTCACGTTCGCTCAATGCCGGGAAATACTGTTTTATAAAGATTTCATAGTTGTTCAGCGCTTCTTCAATGTTTCGCTTGGCGTGTTTAAAATCCTTTTCCATATAGTAAACCTTCGCCTGCTTAGAAAGAATTTTAACATATTCAGGGTGGGTTTTATTAAAGTAACTCTCGTAAATATTTTGAGCCTGCGAATAAAAATCTTCCGCACGCTTATAATTTTTTATTTGGTAATACACATCACCGGTTAATGTAAAGATGGCGGCAGCGTTAATATTTGTTTTCGTTCCGGTTTTTGATCGCCAAATGGCTTCGGCTTGAGTGAGCATACTAAATGCATCATTATATTTTTTCTGTGAGATTTTTAGTATCGCCATATTTTTTAAAATCTCAGCATATTGGGGATTTTCAGGTCCCAGTTTCTTACCCACAATTTCGCGGGCCTCAACCATTAACTTTTCAATATCAGCCGGTTTATCACCTTTATAAAATTTAGTAAGCGCTAACTGCGAAAGTGATTTAGCCACATCAATGTGATTTCGACCAAATTGTTTTTCCTGACTGGCAAGTGCTTTCAGAATCATGTTTTCAGCATTGTCGTAATCGCCAATCGCATAATCAATATCAGCTAAAAGCTTTTGAGTAGGTGCAGTCTTGGTAGATTTATCGCCATAAACATCGGTGGCTATTTTGCTTACACGCTGAGCAATTTTTTCGGCTTCGGTATAATCACCTTTTGCAAGAGCCAACTGACCTTTATCAACCAAAGGATCAATTAAGCGAATTGAGTTTGTGCCATATAATTTTTCAGATTCAGCGATCAAACTATTTAGAATTACCTCTGTTTCTGTATATCGGCCTAGTTGAATAAATAAAGAAGATAGCTCACGGGCTGTTGTCAACTCATCAATACCAAGCGCAGTTTTTGCCTTTCTTATTATTTTGTTAGAACGATCCAGTGCATCTTCAGCTTCATCGAATTGTCCTTTTATTCCATAAAGCGTGGCTTGTGTTTCAATGGCTTGCACGCGATAAACTTTCTTGTCTTCATCACGCTTGAAGTTGTCTAGAACCTTTAAGGAAGTATTGATATTGTTTTCCGCTTTCTCATATTCACCTAACTTGATTTGCAGGCGGGCAATGTTAGTGAGTTCATCGGCATACTGATAACTTTCATTTGTAAACTTTGCTTGGGAAACATAAACAGCCTTATCAAGACTCTTGGAGGCTTCCGAATATTTATCGGTTAGTTGATACAAAACTGCCATGTGATTGAGAATATTCAAATGGTCTTTGTGCCACGGACCAATTTCCTTTGAAACCACTTCAATATAGCTGTCATTATAAATTTTAGCGGCCTCATTAATCTTGTTTGTATTATCTAAATAAAAATTCGCCAATTGTAATCGAGCGAGATGTGTTTCTGGAGCTTCCGCACCCAAAAGATTACTTTTAATATCAACTATGTCGGTCAAATACTTTTCTGCCGCAGTATAGTTCTTTTTATAAAGAGCCAGACCATAGAGAAAATCACTAACGTTAGCGGTCACCATATTATTACGCGGCAATGTGGCTGTATTAGTAATCAAGCTATTTGCTTGATTTTCTAATGTGCGGGTTTGAGCCTTATCTAACTTAGCATCAAACTCAACCGCTTTTAATCTAATATTATAAATACTTGAAGGTTTGAAGTTTTTATTAATCAGTTTTTCAAACTCTAATTTTGTGTTCAGGTAGCGAGCTGAACTTTTCTGTTTTTGAAGAAGCTTTAAATATTCTTCGTAGATAGAAATACCCAAGTAGTGTGATGCGCTGTGCTTAATCTTAAGGTTATTAAGGGTGCGACCGTACTCAGTTTCTTTGGGAAGTTTATCAATTTCTAACCCATTTTCAAGAAAGAAATTTGCGTGAAGAAATTGATTTTTCACATAAGCAGTTGTTGATTCGCCAAGGTTTTTACTGATCCATCGTGTTGCGTCACCAAATTGCTTATCAGCAGCATTATAGTCGCCCTGAAGGCGCAGTGCATTTGCGAGCAAGGTCATATACCTTGCATAGTCGTTGTAACGCACAAACCTTTCTTCATCCGTAAGCTTGCGACTTGTAAGATTCCCTTTTGCATCTACAAACGTATCTTGCTTTGCTGATTTTGCTACAAAATATTTTTCTTGATCTCGCAAAAGTTCTATGGCTTCGGTAAAATACCCCTGGCCGGTCATGGCTTCTGCTAAGGCTAGCGTATATTGGCCTTGCGCATTATCCTTCATGTATCCACCAGTTTCTAAAATGCCATGTGCCAATTCTAAAAAACCTCTTGCCGATTTATAACTTCCATTTAGGTTAGTCACGTTAGCAGCTTCTACCAAAATCATAGCGTGGGCGAGGCTATTTTCTTTATTGATTGCCAAACTGTTACTAACCGCTAATGACAGGTTGGTTTCAAAATCACTAATGTATCCTGAGGCGAGGTTATTTTTCGCCAATCGCATGTAATACGTTGGGGTATAAACATTCTGTTGACCTAATTTTTTAAATGCTTTCTTCTTGAATTTGCTCAGGTATCCAAAGGCTTTAGAATAATACCCGCCTTCATAGCTCGTGGCTTCTTTTTTAAGAATTTTATCATACTTTTTCTGCGCAAAAACAGAACCTGTGCATATTAAAATCAATAAAATGAGAAAGTGTTTCATAACGGTGAGTTTATCCAGTTTAAAGGTAATCATTTCTTTTGGGCGAAGCCACTTAAAAACCGATTAAGGAATTCTTAGTGAATGTTATTCCGCTAAAAGTTTGATTAAAATTTCTTTCGCTGAGGCAGACACCGGTGTGCCGGGGCCAAAAATTCCAAATACGCCAGTGTTTAACAAAAATTTATAATCGTTTGGAGGTATAACGCCACCAACTACAACTTTTATATCTGGCCTGCCTAGATTTTGAAGTGCGGTGATAAGTTGTGGAATCAATGTTTTATGTCCGGCCGCAAGACTCGATGCACCAATCACGTGCACGTCATTCTCGGTAGCTTGCTTGGCAACTTCTTCTGGCGTTTGAAACAACGGGCCAATGTCAACATCAAAACCAAGATCAGCAAAGCCGGTGGCAATTACTTTTGCACCGCGGTCATGACCATCTTGTCCCATCTTAGCAATCAAGATTCGTGGCCTTCGCCCGTCTAATTCAGCAAAGCGATCGGAGAGTGCCCGCACTTCTTCTACCTCTTTTTGATTTTTCATTTCACCCGAATATACACCCGAAATAGATCTTATTGTTGCTTTATATCTTCCAAAGGATTTTTCCATGGCCAGCGAAATTTCTCCCAACGTTGCACGATGTTTTGCTGCTACAATGGCGAGTGCTAATAAATTGCCTTCGCCAGAAGCGGCTGCGTGTTCAAGAGCCAACAACGCAACCTCTACCTCTTTTTGATTTCGCTCTGCTTTCAGCTTAACAAGTTTTGCAATTTGTTCATCGCGCACAGCGGTGTTATCAACTTCAAGAATTTCAAAATCTAGTTTAGTGCTGGTTTGATATCGGTTTACGCCTACAATCACATCTACCCCTGAATCAATACGCGCTTGCTTGGCTGCGGCAGCTTCTTCAATTCTCATTTTAGGAATGCCACTTTCGATAGCGCGTGTCATGCCGCCTAACTCTTCCACTTCTTCAATAAGTGCCCAGGCTTTATTTACCAGTTCGTTAGTTAAGTATTCAACATAATAGGAACCACCCATTGGATCTACCACTTGCGTTATTCCTGTTTCTTTTTGAAGAAACAATTGAGTGTTGCGTGCAATACCGGCTGAGAAATCAGTAGGTAGCGCAATGGCTTCATCTAATGAATTGGTGTGCAAGGATTGTGTGCCACCTAGCACGGCAGCAAGCGCCTCAATGGTGGTGCGTGTTACATTGTTGTAAGGATCTTGTGCGGTTAAACTCCAACCTGAGGTTTGGCAATGTGTGCGCAATGCCATCGACTTAGGATTTTTAGGTTCGAAGGCTTGAACAATCCTAGCCCACAAAACTCTGCCTGCGCGCATCTTGGCAATCTCCATAAAGAAATTCATGCCGATGCCCCAGAAAAAAGAAAGCCGCGGTGCGAAATCATCAATAGCAATTTCGGCCTTTATTCCTGCGCGAATGTATTCTAGTCCATCAGCTAATGTATACGCCAATTCAATGTGAGCCGGAGCGCCTGCTTCGTGCATATGATAGCCGCTAATGCTGATGCTATTAAACTTGGGCATGTGTTGCGAGCAGTACGAAAAAATATCGGCCACTATTCGCATAGAAGGTGTTGGCGGATAGATGTATGTGTTGCGCACCATAAATTCTTTCAGAATGTCATTCTGAATAGTTCCGTTCAATTGGTTTGGCTTTACGCCTTGCTCTTCAGCTGCAACTATATAGAAAGCCATGATGGGAAGTACTGCTCCATTCATAGTCATAGAGACGGACATTTTATCCAACGGAATCTGATCAAATAAAATTTTCATATCCAAGACAGAGTCTATAGCAACCCCGGCTTTTCCAACATCACCTGTTACGCGCGGATGATCCGAATCGTACCCACGATGAGTTGCTAAATCAAAAGCTACTGATAAGCCTTTTTGGCCGGCTGCAAGATTGCGTCTGTAAAAAGCATTTGATTCTTTGGCAGTTGAAAAACCTGCGTATTGTCTGATCGTCCAAGGCCGCACGGTGTGCATGGTTGCATAAGGCCCGCGCAAGTATGGAGGAATGCCGGCTGTGAAATTTTTTAAAGAATTATTTTCAAGCTCGTTTTTAGTAGCTATTGGTTTGATGACAATTTTTTCTGGCGAAAGCCACGAAAGATGTTCACCACCTTTGCTTGTTGGTTTAAACTGGTTAAAATTTATTTTCGAAAAGTCGGGCTTCATGATTTCATTTTCGATTGAAATTTGGACCATGCTTTTTCAGAGAGTTCTGTAATCAGTGAATCTAAATAATATGAGCCTGCGGTTGGGTCTGCAACTTTGGAGAGATATGATTCTTCGCGAAGCACAGAGGAAACATTTAAGGCAATCCTTTTCATCATTTCATTTGTATCATCTTCTGGTTCTATAGTCAAACTACAACAGCCACCAATAATTGAGGCAATTGCTGCGGTTGTTGATTTAATCATATTACCATGCGGCTGAAATTTTTCATTAATCCAGGCAGATGAACTGGCATGAATGTGAACCGGTTTAATTTGCTTTATTCCATAAGCTCCTTGTATTTGATACCAAAGGTTTTGTAACGATTTAAGTTTGGCTATTTCCAAAAACAGGTCAGTACTTAGGTTGAGAGAAAATGCAATTTTATCTAGTACATGCTTTACATCTATACCTTCATTAGTAAGCTGATCAACCAGATTGGTTGCTTGTTCAAGTGCGGTTGCTATTTCATCTTCCGCATTTTCTTGTTGCAAAACCATTAACCCCAGCGAAAGAAAAGTTTCAGAGCCTGAATTGAGCAGTAAGTCAATTTCTTTTTCAGGAAAAGTTTTCCAGAAAAAACAACCCGTTAATGTATTATAGCTATCATTTTTAGCAGCCCATTCTTTAAACGAAAACGCGGTTTTAGAAAACTCATCCCAAATAAAAAAAGAGATTGTGCAGAATTCAGGTTTTATCTTGTTTAGCAGGATATCAAATTGAAGATTTGCTTTGGCGGGTTCAAACAAAATTCCATCAGCACCTGATTGAAGAGCAGCCAATGCAAGATTATTTGCAGTTTTTTCATCAGTAACTCGAATTCGCGGTGTGTTCATCCAACTGCGCGCGCCATAATGGGGATTTAAGGAAGGCAATTGCCGAAAATCATCCAAATCAGTTGTTAGCGAGCTATCATAGTATGGTTTCAGTGTTAACGAACCCTTTGAGAAACTTAATTTTTCTACTGGATTAGCTTCACCTAATTCCTCACTGGCCACTTTCGACCATTCTTTGATAGTGGCTGGTTTAAAATTTAAATCAACGTGATTTTTAGCCATTAATTCGATTGAAATTGAATGTTCAAGTTGAAGTTAAGTCTTGAGTAAAGCAATTATTTTGTGATTTTAGTCATAGTTCGGTAAGCAAATGAAAATTGATAAAATCAAGACTGATTTTCGTTTTTTTGTTCTTTATAATTTTTACACCTTTGTCACCCGCCTCAAAAAAAATTGAGGCTTTTTCGTCTAACAGCAAGCTAATAGTAAATGGTGATTGATTGCGCAACCGTATGGAGTGATTGTCTCGATGTAATTCGAAAAGAAGTTGATGATCAAAATTTCAACACCTGGTTTGCGCCAATTAGTCCGTTAAAAAGTGACGCTGATGTGCTGACTATTCAGGTACCATCACAATTTTTTTATGAATGGCTGGAAGAACACTATGTGCCAGTATTAAAGCGAGCCATCCATCAGGTGCTTGGTCCTGCGGGTCGATTGGAATATTCTGTTGTTGTTGATAGCGGCAATACAAAAAATCCACCGTTGATGGTCAACTATCCAAACGGAAACGGCATGAAGCGTAACCATATGCAAACCATGAATGGCATGCATGAGGATTATTCTCCATTTAGCTTCAAGGCATTAAATCCGCAAACTGTTAATTCGAGATTAAATCCTGCTTATACGTTTGATAATTTTGTTGAAGGCGATTGTAATCGATTGGCGCGTTCAGCAGGTGTTGCTGTTGCAAAGAAGCCAGGCACAACGTCATTTAATCCCTTAATGCTTTATGGTGGTGTTGGTGTTGGTAAAACACACTTAGTGCAAGCCATTGGTAACGAGATAAAGAAAAACCTGCCTGAAAAAATTGTTTTGTATGTAGATCAAAATGATTTCACAAGCCAGTTCTTAAATGCGTTACAAAACCATAAAATTCAAGAGTTTCAAAACTATTACTTGCAAGTTGATTTATTAATTCTGGATGATGTTCAGTTTTTAGCGGGTCGCGAAAAAACGCAGGAAATATTTTTCCATATCTTCAATCAACTTCATCAATCGGGTAAGCAAATCATTATGACTAGTGATTGCCCGCCACGAGATATGAAAGGTTTTCAGGAACGGTTGCTTTCGCGCTTTAAGTGGGGGCTAACGGCTGACTTGCAAGAACCTGATTTTGAAACGAAGCTTGCGATTATTGGTAATAAAATGCAATCGGATGGAATTGAGATTCCAACAGAAGTTGCCGAATACCTTGCTTATAGTGTAGATACAAACCTACGCGACATGGAAGGTGTGCTTAATTCACTGCTTTTCCATGCCACACTTTTAAAGAAGGAGATCGATTTGGAACTCGCTAAGGAAGTGTTGAAGAATATTGTTAAGGAAATCCAATCTGACGTAAGCGTTGATTTTATTCAAAAAACAGTAGCCGATTACTTTAAGGTGAGCCTTGAGCAAATGAAGAGCAAGGTGAAGAAGCGCGAGATTGTAATTCCACGCCAGGTTGCCATGTATTTCTGCAAGCGCTATACGCAACTTACGTTAGCGTTGATTGGTGGAAACTTTGGTGGTCGCGATCATAGCACTGTTATTCATGCGCTTGAATCAGTAGAAGACATGATGAAGACCGATGCTAACTTCAAGAACAGCGTTGATGATTTGACTAAAAAGTTCAAGTCGCGCATGACGGGCTCATAAAACTTTTAAGTTTTTTAAAGCCATACTTAACCGTACAAACCATCAACTATTTTATTGAAGATAAAATGAAAGCGGCATTTGTTGCTTGCTTCCATTTATACCATACAAATAAACCCGACCTTTATACGAGTTGAAGAACTCAATCACATCCTCAGGGTTTTTTACCTGCTTGCGATTAATTTGAATGATAGTATAATTTTCGGGCAACCCAATGCGCCTGAATAAGCCATCTTGAATTTTAAATATTTTCACGCCATAATCAACGGCCTCTAAGTTGGCGCCTAATATATCGTTCCTATAAATTTTTCTTTTGATCAGATCGGTGTTACCATTTTTATTTAAAAGCGTTAAGGAGGCTGAATTTGTTTTGTTGTTTCTTAAATACGTAACGATAATTTTATCACCAGGATATCGGTTACTTAACTCTTCCTCAAATGCGCTTTCACTGTTAATTTCCAGATTGTCTATTTTGGTTATGATGTCGCCTTCATTTAGGCCAGCTAAATCTGCTGCACCGCCACGCTCAATTTTTCCAATAAGCACGCCCCTAAATTCTTTCACGTCTGAATTGAGTCCGTACTTCTTTGCGTTCAGGTAATCGTATTCAACCACGTTGCCACCAATGATTGCCTTTTGTGGCGTTCCATATTTAATCAAGTCGTCAACAGCTTTCTTAACAATATCAACCGGCACAGCAAAGGCATAGCCTGTATATGAACCTGTGCGTGATAGTATCGCTGTATTGATTCCAACCAACTCACCATTTTTGTTTACAAGTGCGCCACCACTGTTTCCAGGATTAATAGCTGCATCGGTTTGAATAAAAGATTCCAATGGGAAGCGATCATCTACGATATTTATTTTTCTTCCTTTGGCGCTAACAATTCCAGCGGTTACGGTGGATGAAAGGGAGAATGGATTACCAACGGCCACCACCCACTCGCCAACTTGTAATGTGCGCGAGTTACCAATGGTAATAGCCGGAAGATTACTTTCTTTGATTTTTAACACAGCCAAATCAGTAGATTGATCAGTACCAACCAACTCGGCTTCATATGATTTTTTGTTGTAGAGCACCTGAATTTTTTCAGCGTTTTCAATCACGTGGTTGTTGGTTACAATATAACCATCCGAACTAAAGATAACGCCAGAACCACTGCTTACCTGGGTTTGAGAACCGCCACCACCAAACAAAAGATCCCATGGCGAGTAACTCGCGTTGCCTTGAGAAATACTATTGATGTAAACTACACTCGGTGTTGCTCTGGATGCTGCTAAACTAAAGTCAACAGACTCAGGGGCAATTGTATTAGTTGATGGTTGAACGATGTTAGGTCGGTATATTTCTGAAGGGTTATAATCTGTCACCCTCACGTTATCCTCTTTTTGTTTACGGTTTTCTTTTTCAGTTTGATAAGAAAAGAAAACAAATGCGCCCACAAGGCCAGACAGAAATCCAACTAACACAATCTTTAATGTATTCATAGCAAATAATTTTTCTACTTATCGAACGATCGAACCTTTCAGATGTTTCCTGAATTAAGAAAGTTCTTTCGATTGGCGCAAAAATTGTCCCAAAAAAATAAATCCGGAAGGTTTGTCAGGTTGATTAGCATAAAAGGTTTTCAACCTTGTATGCTGCGACAATAAAGATTGAAAACCTTGTACTTAAGCAGTTGAAAAACTTGCACATCGATTTAAATCCTTTACTTACTTTTGCAGCATGGGAATACGTGCTGTGCTTGCAAAGCCATTTGCTGCCTACATTGCAAGTCAAACTAAGGAATGGTCATCCAAACCAGTTCAGTTTCAAGATAAAGTTTTTGATCAGTTGGTTGCCTCCGGCCGCCAAACAGTATTTGGCAAGGATCATGGTTTTGAATCGATAAAAAGTTATGCTGACTTTAAAAAGCAAGTTCCTATCCGCGATTATGAAGATTTAAAACCTTATGTGGAAAAGGTTTTGCATGGCGAGTCTAATATTCTTTGGAAGGGCAAGCCAGCTTATTTTGCAAAGACTTCGGGTACAACCTCTGGCACTAAATACATACCCATTACAAAAGATTCAATTCCTAATCATATAAACAGCGCGCGTAATGCAATATTAAGTTACGTACACGAAACAGGGAACGCAACTTTTTTAGATGGAGGTCTGATTTTTCTTTCCGGGAGTCCGGAGTTGGATTTAAAAGCTGGAATAAATACCGGTCGCCTTTCGGGAATAGTAAATCATCACGTGCCTGGCTATTTGCGCACCAATCAAAAGCCAAGCTATGCCACCAATTGTATTGAAGATTGGGAAGAGAAGCTCGAGAAAATAATTGATGAAACGTTGCACGTAAGCATGACTTTGATCTCGGGCATACCACCTTGGGTGCAAATGTATTTTGATCGCATTCAGGCGCGTACAGGAAAAAAGGTTAAAGATGTGTTTCCTGATTTTTCTATGTTCGTTTATGGAGGTGTAAACTTTGAACCGTATCGCGCCAAGCTTTTTGAATCAATCGGAAAGAAGATAGATTCCGTAGAAACCTATCCGGCATCGGAGGGCTTTATCGCTTATCAAGATTCGCAGAATGCAGAAGGATTATTGCTTTTATTAAACTCAGGAATCTTTTTTGAATTTATTCCAGCAGATGAATACTTTAATGATAATCCGAGCAGACTCTCCATTGAAGAAGTTGAGTTGGGTAAAAATTATGCGGTGATCATCAACAGCAATGCCGGCTTGTGGGGCTATTCGATCGGTGATACAGTAAAGTTTGTTTCTAAAGATCCTTACCGTATTGTAGTTAGCGGGCGTATAAAACATTTCATTTCTGCATTTGGCGAACATGTGATAGGCGAAGAAGTGGAGAAGGCTATGAAGTTTACCACTGAAAAATTTCCTGAAGTTGAATTAGTTGAATTTACAGTAGCACCCAATGTAGCTCCGGCTGAAGGAATGCCTCATCACGAATGGCTGATTGAGTTTGCCAACAAGCCAAACGATATGCAGGCATTTTCGATAGAACTCGATAATCAGCTTCGGTCGCTCAATGTTTATTATGATGATTTGATCACAGGAAATATTTTGCGCACCCTTAAGATCATCTCGTTGCAAAAAAACAGTTTCATTGAGTACATGAAATCGCATGGTAAGTTGGGCGGGCAGAATAAAGTGCCGAGGTTGAGCAATGACAGAAAACTTGCCGATGAGTTAATAAAACTCAAATTCTGAAAAACTAAAAATACCGGATATATAAACCCGGTTTTTTTTTGTTGTTAAATAAGTACATTAGGGTCTGATTTTTTCTAGCATCATAGAAGCAACTGTTACTTTCTAACTTATTTCCATAACCATTCATAATTTCCAATCGAATGAAAAAAGAAAAAAACATCAACGCTACACATCAATCACGCAGAGACTTTATAAAGAAATCGGTTCTTGCCATTGGTGCTTTTGCTATTGTACCTCGCCATGTATTAGGCGGTCCAGGATTTATGGCGCCCAGTGATATGCTTACTAAAGCAATTATTGGCGTAGGCGGCATGGGGCGCGGGCACATTGAATATGAAGGCACTAAAGTGCTGGCCATGTGCGATGTTGATAAAAATCACCTTAAAGACGCCATTGCGCTTGCAGGTGGAAATGTGCGGGGATATTCTGATTTCAGAGAATTGTTGACACAACCGGATATTGATGTGGTTCACATTGCCACTCCTCCACACTGGCATGGCATTATGTCGGTAATGGCAGCGCAGGCAGGCAAAGATGTGTGGTGCGAAAAGCCTATGACCAAAACGATTGGCGAAGGCAAACGCGTGGTAGAAGCTATGGAACAATATGGCCGCATGTTTAGATTAAACACATGGTTTAGGTTTAAGGATAATTTCTATGGAATGGGAACAACCGTTAAACCATTGAAGAAAGTTGTTGATAGTGGAATTTTAGGCTGGCCACTAAAAGTGACCATTAGTGGAGTAACTGGATTTAACTGGAAATTTTATTGGGTCGGAAAAACAGATTTGAAACCAATGCCGGTGCCTCCAGAACTCGATTACGATATGTGGCTGGGCCCCGCTCAATATAAGCCATACAATCCACATCGGGTGCATAGCACGTTCCGGGGTTATTGGGATTATGATGGCGGTGGTCTCGGTGATATGGGACAACATTATATTGACCCGGTGCAATATTTTTTAGGAAAAGATAATACCAGTCCAATACGCGTAGATGTTGATTGCCCGCAACAACACGATGATGCAGTAGGCACCTGGAGGAGGATTGAATTTACCTATGCGGATGGTTGCAAAATTATTTTAGATGGCGAGAACAAAGATGCAAACGTGCCCTACATTGAAGGACCAAACGGAAAAATTTTCCGAGGCTTTAAATCGGATATTCCAAACATTTTAAAAGTTATAGATACGCTGCCTGACCCTGAACCACAGATGACGGTATTTTCGGATTCTGTGCGAAGCCGAAAGAAGTTTGGGCTCAATGAACTGAATGGTTTCCGATCTGCAACCATCGTAAACATGGGTAAGATAGCCCTTCAATTAGGAAGATCATTGGATTTTGATCCGGTTAAGCAAGAGTTCATCAACGATGAGGCTGCTAATAGACTGATCAATCAACCGATGAGAGGCCCTTGGAAAATCTAATCACCACTTTTAGACTAAAA
>Ga0154020_10000228_pt1 | contig 66496 bp, 58 predicted proteins | sample Klosneuvirus_201_FD_109709 | JGI IMG/M metagenome (GOLD analysis project Ga0154020, IMG submission 109709) | Active sludge microbial communities from wastewater, Klosterneuburg, Austria - Klosneuvirus_20160825_MG | ecosystem: Engineered > WWTP > Aerobic digester > Activated sludge | place...
CGCTTAATTAAATCCTTACTCAAAGCATCCGATTCCTTTGTGGTTGCCGGTACCTGTTTCATGGATTTCCATTTGTTTACAATGGGTTTGTCGTTAACAAATTGCCAGATGTATTTGTCGAAAGTTCCAAACTCCTTTTGAACTTCCAAAAATCGCTTGGCATTATTTACCGTTGCATACACCTTTAACCGATTACGAATAATAGCTGGATCAAGAAGTGTTTTTTCCAACTTCTTATCAGAGAACCGCGCTACCTTTTCGGGATTGAAGTCCGCAAAATTCTTTCGGTAGCCTTCACGCTTTTTTAAGATGGTCGACCAACTTAATCCTGCCTGGGCGCCTTCCAAAATCAAAAACTCAAAATGAGTGCGATCATCATGCACAGGCACACCCCATTCTTTATCGTGATACTGAATGTATTGTTCAAACTTAGTACACCAGGGGCAGCGAAATATTTCAGGCATATTCTTCAAAATTTCATCCGAAGGTATCTGTTTAAGATAAAGTTCGTAATTTTCCTCAACTGAATTTTATGTTAAAAATCCATTTTAATTATCCCCATTATGAAAAGAGTTGCCTTATTGCTCGCCCTGGTCATCCTTTCGTTCACCACTTTTGCCCAGCAAAAAACTGACTTTGATAAAAAACTAAAGGAGTTAGGCATAGAGATCTTTACTCCTTCCAAGCCTATGGCTAACTATGTAAAAGCTGTTCGTGTGGGAAATTTACTTTATCTCTCCGGCCATGGCCCCGGCAAAGCGGATGGCTCGAATATCACGGGTAAAGTGGGTGCCGATATGACCACCGAACAAGGCTATGAGGCTGCTAAACAAACCGGAATTTCCATACTATCTACCCTAAAAGCTGAATTAGGAGATCTAAATAAAGTGAAGCGTATTGTTAAAGTGCTGGGGATGGTTAATTGCACGGAGACTTTTGCCGACCAGCCGAAAGTTATAAATGGATTTTCTGACTTGATGGTTGCCGTATTTGGTGAAAAGGGGAAACATGCCCGCTCCGCGGTAGGGATGAACTCCTTACCTAGTAACATAGCCGTGGAAATTGAAATCATTGTGGAAGTCCAATAGCTTTATTACAGAGATAAAGTCAAGTAGCTAGATCAAATAATTTTTCCTTTCTGGAAGGTTATCATACATGGTTTAACTTTTCTGATTTTCTCTATTTATTTTTAGCCTCTTAATTCAGCGGACTCCGTGCTTGCCAGTTACTTTAAGATTGTGTTGCGCCAATTGCGCAGCATCTACTCATTTATTAACCTGATTGGGTTAATCGCTGGGCTATCTGTTTTTGTGCTTATCTATTTATGGGTGGTGCATGAGTTGAGTTATGACCGGTTCCACCCTAAGTATAAAAGCACCTATCGAATAACCAAGAAACAACTTAGTGATAAAGGCGAAGTTTATCCGATTGCCCTTACACCCGGCCCCCTTGGACCTTATATTGAAAGTACGATACCCAATATTGAGCAAACCTGCCGGCTGGTTCAGGTAGAACTTTTATTGCGCCACGAAGAAAAAGCTTATTATCATATCGGTCTTGCCGCTGATGCTTCTTTATTCGAGCTTTTTAAGTTCTCCTTTCAACAAGGCGGAATCAATTCATTCCGCGAAGGCATTGACAAAATTATTCTTACCGAGAAATTAGCTACCACCTATTTTGGGAACAGTGATCCGATGGGCAAAATGTTTACGTTGGTAGGTCGCGATCTTACTGTAATCGGGGTAATTGAGGATGTGCCCAACAATACACACATACAATTCGATTACATAATTCCATTCGAGTTTTTGAAAGCGACTGGGTTGCAGGATATTGATACCTGGGAATGGAATAGTTACCACACGTATATCTCACTTAAGGACACAAAGCAGGTTGCTGTGGTGGAGCAAAAAATTACGCAAGCACTGGTCGCTCACGATCCTGAAACCAAAACTCAGATAGCGCTGCAGCCGTTGGCTGATATTCATCTTAAGTCAGCTCATTTAAATAATGACATGCGAAATCGTGGCAACTTTCAATATGTATTGATTTTTTCTGGCGTGGGGATTTTCATTCTGATTATTGCCAGTATAAATTATGCGAATCTGGCAACGGCCCGATCGTTAAAGCGAGCCAAAGAAGCTGGAGTTCGCAAAGCCATTGGCGCCAGCAAAATGCAATTGATAATTCATTTTTTTTCCGAATCATTATTGTATGCAACCGCGGCCTTTGTAGTTTCTCTCTCTATTGCCTGGATCGTTCTTCCCGCCTTTAATGAACTTGCGGGCAAACCATTAACATTCGATATCCTTTCGCCAGGTGTATTCTTGCCCCTTGTTGGGTCTATTATATTTTGTGCTCTTATGGGTGGTGCGTACCCGGCCTTGTTGCTTTCTTCCTTGAATCCGGCCTTAGTGTTGAAAGGCCAGACAAAATCGGGACGAAGTACACTGTATCTTAGAAGAGCGCTGGTAGTAATTCAGTTCATACTGAGTATCTCATTTTTAACAGGCACCTTTATTGTTTATCAACAACTTAATTTTATTCAATCACGTAACCTGGGGTTCAGTAAAGAAAATATTCTCATCTTTTCTTCCAATCGAAAGTTACGGCAACAATACCCCGAATTTAAGGCCGAATTATTAGCGATAAATGGTGCTAAGGGTGTAACCGCTACCAACAGTAAACTTTCCTATTCCGATCAATCTATCAGCAGTGTAACCTGGGAAGGGAAAGATCCCGATCATGATGTACTATTTCACCAACTGATGACCGATCATGATTTTGTGTCCACCTATTCTATTTCACTGGCAGAGGGTCGCGATTTTTCAGAAGAAATAAGCTCTGATTCAAATGCGGTATTGTTAAACGAAGCGGCTATCGCTCAAATGAATTTAAAGGAGCCGCTCAACAAACAAATTGCTATGGAAGATTGGCAGGGAACAATCATTGGTGTTGTGAAAGATTTCAATTTTAAACCAGCACAAAAGCAAATTGAACCGATGATCATTTTTATTGATGCCGCAAACTTCTATGAAATCTCAGTGAAGCTTAGTCCGGGCAACCTAATCGATCAGGTAAAAGCGGTTGAATCGGTTTACAAAAAATTCAATCCTGACTGGCCATTCGAGTATTCCTTTTTAAATGACGATCTGGATAAACTTTATAGGGATGAACAACGGATCGGAAAAATCTTTAAGTACTTCTCTATCCTGTCCCTTTTTATTTCGTGTTTGGGTTTGCTGGGCATGGTGATGTTTGTAACCGAACAACGTGCTAAAGAAGTTGCTCTACGCAAAATAATGGGAGCGTCAGAGATTCATTTGATCTGGCTATTATCAGGCGAGTTCGTACTACTCATAATCATTGCTTTTGTTATTGCTACACCGGCTATGTACTACGGCTCTTCGCTTTGGCTAAATAGTTTTGTTTACAGAATTAATCCGGGGGTGCTTTTGTTTCTTTCGGCCGGTGTTATCAGTCTAATGATCGCCTGGCTAACCGTAGGATTCAAAGCCTATCGGGTATCACGATCAAACCCAATCGAATCTTTACGGAACGAGTAACAGGCTTTTATTTTTCTTTCTTTTTTTACCATGAACCATGCTTCGGTTAACTACAATTTTGTTTCTCATTACTCAGCTGGCTCTTGCCCAGCATTCATTAAATATTGTTCGCGAAGATGTTCGTATTCCTATGCGCGATGGAATAACGCTTGGCGCGATACTTTATCGTCCTGATTTTGCTGGAAAGTTTCCGGCATTGGTTTATCGAACGCCTTATGGGATCGAGGATTATGATTCTTATGCTGAGTTTCCGTTAAAGGCAGCGAAGCAAGGGTACTTGGTTTATCTGGTTGATGTGCGTGGTCGCTTAACCAGCGAAGGTGAATTTGAAGCCTATCGTAATGAAAAGCCAGATGGATATGATGTGATTGAATGGGTTGCCGCACAAGCAATATGTAATGGTAAAGTAGGAACGTATGGCGGCTCGTATCCGGGTATTGTTCAATGGCAAGCCATGTCACAAGCCCCTCCACATTTGTTAGCCGCTGCCCCCGAAATGACTCCCATCGGTAGTCACAGTTTCATTTATTATGGTGGCGCCTTTTCACATCCCTGGCTCGATTGGTTTACTCCCTATATTTTGGCTGATAAACGGAAACGTGCTAATGATACGTCTGGTCCCTGGGATGATGAAGAGGCAACAGAACTTTGGGAAAAGGGTGATCGAAGAAAATGGTATCAGTACCGACCTTTGGTTGAGATTCCACTATTAAAGAAATATGCCCCCGAATATTATGAATGGCTAAAGCACCCTGATTTTTCTCCTTGGTGGGATTTTGTAAACATGGAAAGTGATTTTCCTAAATTTAAAAATCCTGTATTTCTGCTGAGCGGTTGGTACGATGCAACCTATGGCCCCGAGGGAGCTACCCGTGCGTTTAATAAAATGAAAACGGAAGCTGCTACTGATAATGCGAAGGCAAACACAAAACTTGTCCTGGGTCCATGGAATCACACATCACTCAATACACGAAAAACAACCTTTGGAGAAATCAACTTTGAGTCTTCGGCTGGTATGGATTACGATGCTGATTTACTGCGTTGGTTTGATTCTATTCTAAAAGATGGACCACAAAGTCCCTTGCCACCCGTAAGTATTTTTGTGATGGGTGAAAATAAATGGCGCGCTGAAAATGAGTGGCCATTGACCAGAGCCGTGCCTACATCGTTTTACTTTCATAGTACAGGTAAGGTTGCTCAAGATAAAAATGATGGTAAGTTGAATACTGTTACTCCAAAGAATGAGCCAGCCGATAGTTATGTCTTCGATCCTATGAATCCACTTTGGGATATCGCCTACGAAAAATCTTATCCGTACGATCAACGGGAAATAGAAAGCCGAAAAGATGTACTTGTTTATACGTCCGCACTCCTGGCCTCGGATATTGAGGTTACTGGGGAAATCATAGTCGAACTATTTGTTAGTTCTGGTACTAAAGACACTGACTTCTCATTTACATTATGTGATGTCTACCCTGATGGACGATCGATAAATCTTACAGGATTAGATGCCGGCTACCTACGTATGCGCTATCGCCAAGGTTTGGACAAGCAGGAACTTATGACTCCTGGAGAGATTTATAAAATCAGAATTGGAAATGTATTTACTGCTAATCTTTTTAAACAAGGACATCGAATAAGAGTATACATTACAAGTAGCAAGACTCCGCACTACGATCCTAATCCAAATACCGGAACGGAGATTGCGACTGAACGAATCCTTCAGTCAACAGCTAACACCATCCACCATTCGACCAAATATCCTTCGCGTTTGATTCTGCCGGTTATTGCAAATGAACAATAGGCCGTATATCTGGTTAAAAGAAAAGTTCTTAGAAAATCAGCAAAATGCTATCTTTACCCTCCTGATATGAAAAAAGCATTCATTTCTCTATTTATACTCCTCTTTTGCGCCTTGTTGGCATCCGCAAGTTTTGAAACTATGCTTAAGGGTTATCAGGTAGTTACTGAAATTAATGGGAGCGAATGCGGAGAAATGCCCGAAGACAGTGAAGAACCATTAACCGAGGACAATCGCGAAGGGCAGGATGATGAGACACTTAAATTAAAGATCTCGTATGGCTTAAACCATTTCAGAATTAGTAAAGGGAGTATTTTTTCATCTTGTCTTTTTAATTCGAGTTCTCATTTTCCCGAGATAGATTCTCCCCCGCCACAGGTTTAGTCCTTCTCTAATCTCGATCTTTGAGATTATTCACTAAATCTTTACTTTACTTTCTATTCGGACTATGAATTTCAGAAATTTTTGGTCTACCGATTTTCGATCTTCGGTAGTTGTCTTTTTGGTTGCTTTACCTCTTTGCCTCGGTATCGCGTTGGCTTCGGGCGCCCCCCTTTTCTCGGGCTTGCTGGCGGGCATAATCGGTGGTATTGTAGTGGGTGCCCTTAGTGGCTCATCGGTCAGTGTAAGTGGTCCGGCAGCTGGATTATCTACTATTGTAGCCGCTTCTATTATTGACTTAGGTTCATTCGAAATATTTTTATTCAGCGTTGCTCTGGCTGGCATTATTCAGGTGATTTTAGGTTTTGCTAAGGCAGGTGCCATTGGTCATTTTTTCCCGATCTCAGTAATCAAGGGAATGCTTTCGGCAATAGGCATTATTCTGATTTTAAAACAAATACCACACGCAGTGGGCTATGATGTGGACTTTGAAGGAGATGAAAGTTTTTTTCAGTCAGATGGACGCAACACATTTTCGGAAATCCTGGCCTCCTGGGATTTTTTAAGTCCGGGTGCCGTAGTCATTAGCCTTCTCTCTATTTTTATTTTAATTCAATGGGATAGTAATAGATTTCAAAGATTTAAATTCTTCCGGCTAATGCCTTCAGCGCTGGCTGTGGTCTTTTTGGGCATCTTGTTAAATAGTCTTTTTACATACGGATTCCCCTACTTTGTCATTGACGAAAAACATCTCGTTTCATTGCCTGTTTTTTCACAATCCGTTGGCATTAGTTCTTTGTTAACATTTCCTGATTTCTCGGAATGGCAAAACCCTAAAATATATATCGGAGCTATTACCATTGCCATTGTGGCAAGCCTGGAAACATTATTAAGTATTGAGGCCTGTGACAGAATGGACAAGAGTCATGGAATAACACCGCTTAATCGGGAATTAAAAGCACAAGGTATTGGCAATTTTCTATCTGGTATGATAGGCGGCTTGCCCGTAACTTCAGTAATTGTAAGAAGTTCTGCCAATATAAATGCCGGTTCCAGATCAAGAGCATCAGCCATATCGCATGGCGTTATCCTACTGTTAGCTGTATTATTATTTCCAAGCTTACTTGCATTAATTCCTCTTTCAAGTCTGGCCGGATTACTTATAGTGGTCGGTATTAAATTAGCCAAACCAAGCCTATTTAAGGAAATGTATCAAAAGGGGATGGCGCAATTCCTTCCATTTATGGTAACCATTATTGCTGTGGTATTCACCGATCTTTTACAAGGAGTTTTTATGGGTATTGTTGTTGCTCTGTTATTTATTCTTAAAACAAACTTCCAAAAGGCTGTTATTTTTGTGTCATCAGAAGAAAATTATCTAATCCGTTTTACCAAAGACGTTTCTTTTCTGCATAAGAATGCTTTAAGCGAAGCTTTTGAAAAAGTACCCCCCGATAGTCGATTACTCTTGGATGGATCTAAAGCACAATTTATGGATCAGGATATTAAAGAGATGGTGGTCGATTTTACAGAGAATGCTAAAGCCAGAAACATTGAGGTAGAACTTAAAAACATAAACATCCACTAATCATTACCTATGAAAAAATACGAACAACTTTTATTGCAAAACAAAGCATGGGTAGAACAAAAGCTAGACGAAGACAAAAACTTTTTTAATAAGTTGGCTAATACGCAAAAGCCAGAATTTCTTTGGATCGGTTGTGCCGATAGCCGGGTATCTGCCAATGAAATTACAGGCACTGCCCCAGGCGAAGTTTTTGTGCATCGTAACATTGCCAACATGGTAGTGCACTCAGATATGAATATGCTGAGCGTGCTTGACTACGCTGTAAATGTGCTCGAAGTGCAACATGTTATTGTTTGTGGGCACTATGGATGTGGAGGTGTGCGTGCTGCCATGGGCAACAAACAAATTGGGCTAATTGACAATTGGATTCGACATATTAAGGATGTATATCGCTTGCATAAGGATGAACTGGAGGCAATTAAAGACAACAAACAACGTGAAGATCGTTTTGTTGAACTAAATGTGATTGAGCAAGTATATGATCTGGGCAAAACCTCCATCATACAAAATGCCTGGCAAAAACGGGGTGCCCCTTATGTACATGGCTGGGTTTACAGCATCGCCAATGGCGTAATTAAAGATCTTAAAGTTTCCATGAATAACGATTCCGAAATGCCGGATGTATTTAGGTTTGAGATGCCAAAAAAATAAGAGCGCACTAAGGGCAGCCTTACCAAACCATTCCGCCAACTGTGGAGTGGTTTTTTATTTTATAATTAGAATAAAAGGGTCATAGGGGTAAAACTTATCTGGGTTGTCATAACCACAACGGCCTAAACCCGTAAATTGCACCAAAACATTTCATAACTGGTGGATTTATTGGAAAAGCAGGTATTGGAAACACTCCAGCTAGGCAACGAAAGTGCTTTTGAAATGATTTTTAGAACCTATTACCAACCGCTTTGCCGTTACGCCTACTCCTTTTTGCAAGACAAAGAGGAAGCCGAAGAAGTAGTGCAGTCATCGTTTATCACCGTTTGGGATAAGCGAAACAGTCTGACCATCGAAACTTCAGTAAAGTCTTACCTGTATCGCATGGTGCGCAACAGTTGCCTCAATGTGATCAAACACGAAAAGATTAAGCAACAACATGTAGCCCATGAGTTAGCAGTTTCTGAAGTCTCGCACGAATCCGTATCACAAAAAGTGCACGCTGCGGAATTAGAGATAAAAATTTCGGAGGCAATGAAAACCTTGCCCGAACAATGTCGCCTGGTGTTCCAGTTGAGCCGGTTTGAAGAATTAAAGTATCAGGAGATTGCCGACCAATTACAGATTTCTGTAAAGACCGTTGAGAATCATATGGGCAAAGCATTGAAGTTGATGCGTGTTCAATTAAAAGAATATTTACCGTTGTTTTTAATTTTCATGAAAGACTGGCTGGTGTAATGGATACTGTGTGGAACGATATGGATGAGTTGATTGGCAAAGTGCTAGCCGGGGAGGGTTCTGCACAAGAAAAAGCGGAAGTAGATCGGTGGGTTCAACTCACTGAAGACAATCGAAAATATTACCAGCAGCTTAAAACAATTTTTGAAAAGGCCGCTTCCGCAGATGTCTACATTCAATTTGATACCGATTTTGCCTGGCAAAAGGTAAAAAACAAACTCGCGCATTCAGCTGGAAATGTTGTCCCGCTACATCCTAAAAATACATTTTCAATTAATCTTGTTTGGCGGATAGCCGCTGGGGTTATTATACTCCTTGGGGTTAGCTACTTCTATTATCAACAATTGTTTCCGCCTGTTCAAACATTGGCACTCTCTTCTGATTCCATAACCGTACAGGATACTTTGCCTGATGGCAGCACTGCTTTTTTAAATAAAAAAAGTCAACTAACCTATGAATATAATCCTCGGGAAAAAACACGCAGGGTTAAATTAGAAGGCGAGGCATTCTTTTCCGTAAAGCATGAAGAAGAAAACCCCTTTGTAATAGAAGCTGAAGATGTGTTGGTACGCGATATCGGAACCGAATTCAACTTAAAGGCTTATCCCGACAAGGATACCATTGAAATAATAGTAACTCAAGGTGAGGTTCAATTCTACACGCTACTGGATTCAGGCCTTAATCTGCAGGCAGGACAAAAAGCAATTTACAGCAAACGTAACAAAGCATTTTACCGTGTCGATAAGCCCGATACCAACGCGCTTGCATACAAAACTAAAGTGTTCAGTTTCAACAACACTGATTTACGCTCGGTGGTCAATCTTCTGAATGAAGTATATGATTCTAAAATCATTTTGGCCAGCGAAAAAATTTACTCCTGCCGGCTAACAGCTTCTTTTAAAGAAGACAATGCATCTATTATCGCGGAAGTAATTGCCGAAACTATGGGGCTGACTCTCACCCGAAAAAATGACGAAATAATCCTGGATGGTAAGGGATGCGATCAATAATACGCATGAGACTATTCTATTTCATTTTTCTTTCAGCCGTGGCGTGCTCCTTCTATTCAATAGGGCAGCAGAAGCAGAACCCTATTCTGGAGCGTTCTGCTTCAATACGTGCCAGCAACGAAAAAACCCCTTCCGTTCTAAATCGCATTGGGCAGGCGGCCGGATTCTCTTTTTCCTATAATAGCGCCATCATTGATTCCAATCAGGAAATTTCAATTGACGCAACTAACCAAACGGTGCGGAGTATCCTGAATGAAATATTCAACGGATCAATGAACTATAAGGAAAAAGGCAACTACCTGATTCTTACCCGGGCGGCACCGGCACCCGTTAAAAATAATATTGTTGTCGTTATTATTAATGGCTATGTGCAAGACGAATCTACCGGAGATAAAATTTCAAACGCCAGTGTGTACGATAAGCTTACGCTCACTTCTGCGGTTACTGATGACTTTGGATATTTCAAACTCAAAATAGAAAAAAAGACAGATTCGATTTCTCTTTCTGTAAGCAAGAAAAATTATCGCGATACATTGGTAAGTATCACCGCTCCTAGCAATCAATACTTAACTATCTCCATCAATCCCATCAAGAAGGATACCTTTGAAATAGCTGCACAAACAAAATCCGTGGATACCGTATCCATTGTTAAAAAAGAAATGCTAAGCTTTCCTTATGAGTCTGAACCCAATGTTCAAAATATCAGTGACACGCTTCACGAACTGGTACAGGTTTCATTCTTACCCTTTCTCGGTACCAATGGTCGCCTTAGCGGGAATATTGTTAACGATTATTCGATTAACATTTTTGGTGGATATTCTTTAGGCACACGAGAAATCGAATTGGGCTTTTTCTTCAATCTCGATCGGGGCGATGTAAGCTGGCTTCAACTAGCAGGTTTTGCAAATGCGGTTGGGGGCAAAGTCTATGGTATACAGGGTGCAGGTTTTGCTAACGTTAATGGGGATGAAACCGAGGCGGTACAACTGGCAGGTTTTGCCAATACCAATTTAGGTAACACACGCGGTGTGCAGGTGGCTGGTTTTGCTAATACCAATTTGGGTAAGATGAATGGGGTACAAGTAGCTGGCTTTAGCAATGTTAATGCTACCCGCTTACCATCGCAAGGTGTGCAGGTGGCAGGTTTTGGAAATGTTCAGATAGGCGACTATGTGGGATCGCAGTTTGCAGGGGCCGCCAATATTGCTACTGAAAAAATTACGGGATCTCAGATTTCTGTTCTCTTCAACCACGGCAAAGAAGTACGCGGTACTCAAATTGGATTGATAAATTACGCAGACACACTCGGTGGTGTCCCGATCGGCTTAATCAGTATTGTTAAGAAGGGCTATCATAAAATTGAACTTTCAGCCGATGAGGTTTTTTATACCAATCTGGCCTTTCGCACCGGAGTAAAAAAATTCTATAGTCAATTGATGGCTGGACTCAAACCTACCCAGTCCATTGAACCTACAGATACTTCTGTTTGGACATTTGGGTACGGGTTAGGAACCTCACCCCGGATAAATCGTTGGCTGTCGATTGATATCGATTTATTAAGCCAACATGTGAACAAAGGAAGTTTTACTGATGAACTTAGTTCGCTCAATAAACTTTATGTAGGTCTGGATTTTCAACTTGCTAAAAAGTTTTCGATTGCTACCGGAATAACACTGAATGGCTATTTGACAAGACCTTCCTACACCGATTACCCTCAGTTATTCACCGATTTTAAACCAAACATCTTTTACGATGAGAATGTTGGCACTGATATTAATCTGAAGATGTGGTTAGGAGCTAAAATAGCTTTGCGGTTTTTATAAATCATCGCGCATAATTATTTCAATTAAAAATTTCCTTTGGCTTAGGGGTACACAGCTAGTCGTTTGTCATAAGATCATATTTAACCGATTTTATGAAAAACCCCGTTCACTTTGCCTTTATTCTTGTCTTACTTGTTAATCTGAATCTTCAAGCTCAATCGCCTACACAAACTGTGCGCGGGACGGTTGTAGATAAGATTTCGCAATCCTCATTACCCGGTGCATCGGTTGTGATAATGAACTCGAATCCATTGGTTGGTACCACAACTGATCCAGATGGAAATTTCAAACTGGAAAGAATTCCTGTTGGCACGCACACTCTCAGGGTCTCCTTTATCGGATACAAAGACATAACGATTCCCAATGTTACAGTCAACTCGGGCAAAGAGGTTGTTCTTACACTCTCCATAGAAGAAGACATCACGCAACTTAATGAAATTGTGGTAAGGCCTGACCTTGAAAAGAATAAGCCCATTAACGAAATGGCCACCGTAAGTACGCGTACTTTTTCAGTGGAAGAAACCCGAAAGTTTGCCGCTGCCGTGAACGATCCCGCACGCGCTGCGGTATCTTTTGCGGGTGTCGTTTCAACAGATGATGGAAATAATTCAATATCTATTCGTGGTAATTCGCCCACCGGTTTATTGTGGCGAATGGAGGGTGTTGATATCCCAAACCCAAATCATTTTGCAGATGTCGCCTCCTCGGGTGGTGGTATTTCTATTCTTAGTACACAGCTTTTATCTAATTCCGATTTTTCAACCGGTGCCTTTGCGGCAGAGTATGGCAACGCACTGGCTGGAGTATTTGATCTGAATCTCCGCAAAGGAAACAATGAGAAGCGCGAGTACACAGTACAGGCTGGCTTTTTAGGATTGGACGTAGCGGCTGAAGGTCCATTCTCAAAAAATTATCGCGGTTCGTATTTAATTAATTACCGATATTCAACATTAAGTGTATTGTCAAATTTAGGACTAAACGTTGGCGATGCGGTTACCAACTTTCAGGATCTTTCGTACAACATCTATCTTCCTACCAAAAAACTTGGAAACTTTTCGTTGTTTGGTTTTGGTGGACTCAGTGATCAGAATCAAAACGCTAAAAAAGATTCTACCCTATGGGAAGAGGATTATCAACGTTACGATTATACCTATTTCTCCAACACGGGTGTGACCGGACTTAAACACACCATCACACTTAACCTCAATACTTTTTTACAAACGACCGTACTTTTTTCAGGACATAACTATGGAGATCAGGAAGATCGTCTTGACAATAATTATAATCCGCAATTCAATTATAAGTCAGCGTATACGACAAAACGGATTACTCTTGCCTCAGTTATTAACAATAAATTAAATGCGAAAAATAATCTTCGTTCGGGCGTGTCTCTAAAGCAGTATGCCTACAATTTAACAGATCGATATCTTGATAAAGAAACTAATCAAATTGAAGAGCCTCTAAATTCTACTTCACATGCCCGTACGTTGCAAGCCTTTTCACAATGGAGTTACCGGCCTATCGAAAAACTTACGCTCAATTCAGGCGTACACTTACTTTTTCTAAATGACAATAAAACGTTTTCGGTTGAGCCGCGGATTTCTGCGCAATACAACGTAAGTGAAAAGCAATCCATCAGTATGGGTTATGGATTACATAGTCAAATGCAATCTATCGGTGTCTATCAAGCTCAAATCCAACAGGAAAATGGAATACTGACACAACCGAATTTAAATCTTGGCTTTAATAAGGCACATCATTTTGTTTTAGCATTTGATCGATCCCTTACAAAATATCTGCGTGTAAAGGCCGAAACGTACTATCAACAATTGTTCAACGTAGCTGTTGAAAACGATATTACCAGTCCCGTTTCGTCTTTGGTGGTAGAAGATGGCTACGCTACGGTGGCCATGGTGAATGAGGGTGTTGGTAAAAACTATGGCGTTGAGTTAACCATTGAACAGTTCTTGCACAACAATTTATACTTCCTGTTTTCAGGATCGCTCTATAACTCACAATACAAAGCCCTTGATGATGTGTGGAGAAATACAAAATTCAACGGAAACCACGCTCTCAGTTTTACTGCAGGTAAAGATTATCCGCTTAAAAAGAATCGCACGTTTGGGCTTAATCTCAGAACAATTTATACCGGTGGCTTTTGGACCACTCCTATCGACTATGAAAAATCGGTTGAGTTCGGAGAAACCCGGTATGTAGAATCTTTAGCATTTACAGAACAATTACCCGATTATTTCCGTATGGATTTAAAGCTTAGCCTGAAGCGCAATCGTCCGCATGCAACAACTACGTTGGCTCTGGACATTCAAAATGTAACCAATCAGAAAAACCTGGGGGGCCAGTATTATGATGCCCAAAGCGGAAAAACTGAAAAATGGTACATGCTGCCGCTATTACCTATACTTAGCTATCGTATTGAATTTTAAAATTTCATTAGATGACTAGGGGTTTTACTACCTCCAATTGTCTTACACACAAATACCCTTATTATGAAAAAGATCAATTTGATTATGATTTTCGCTGCTCTCGTTTTGGTATCGGCATGTAACGAAGAAGACCCAGGACCCAGACAGCAGAACAAACAAAATTATGCCGAGGTAGATTTTGACCGGATAGAAGCCGAAGACGCGCTTGTCCTTACCATAAATTATGGTGAGAATTTCTCTATTGAAGCTGAAGGTGATCGCAGAAATCTGGATGATCTGCGGGTTGTAAAAAATGGAAATTCGCTGGAGTTGCGTTTTAATCAAAGTAAAAAGAGACAATACGAAACCTATATAACGATTACTCTGCCAACATTAAATGGCGTTAGTTTATCAGGTGCCAGTAATGCGCGCATTGCAGGATTCGCAAATTCAAACCGAATGGATTTTTCGCTATCAGGCGCATCTCTTGCGCAATTAACTATGAATGTGAATGAAATCCATTTCAACATTACGGGTGCCTCACAACTTCGCTTACAAGGCGAAGGACAATTGCTTGACGGTAGTATTTCAGGCGCCTCCATCCTTACCGCGTTTGACTTTGTAACAAAACAAGCTACCCTGATTGTATCGGGGGCGAGCAATGGCAAGGTAAATGTTGCTGATGAATTAAAAGCATCTGTAAGTGGTGCTAGTGTGGTCCTTTACCGAGGTACGCCCAATGTAATTTCAGAATCTTCGGGATCAAGTGTGGTGAGACAGGATTAATTTTCAAAAAGAGATTAAACATCAAGATCGCGGCTCAGGTTGCGATCTTTATTTTATGGTTGAATTTGCAAGCAAGTATTTCTGATTGCAAAATTATTTGCATTTTGCAACATGCTTCTCGCGTTTCGTATCCTAACCCCTCGGTTTGTGTCCTCACAAACCGAAATCCTCATCTCTTAAATGCTGCTCGCGTTCGACATCGGCAATAGTGATATCACCGCAGGCTTGTGGAAAGATGGGGAATGGAAACACATCTGGCGCATTCCATCAAGACCCGATTTGCCTGAACTCTATTTTGGGGTAAAAATCCGCGATTACTTTTTTGAGTCAAGTACTGAACTAGGATTGGTAAACACCATTGTGCTAAGCAGCGTTGTGCCGGCCATGACAGACAAAATCAAAAATGTATCGCGTACCTTGTTTGACAAAGATCCCATTGTGCTGGGGCCGAAAGTATATGATCAACTACCCATCGATATTCTCAATCCTTTTGAAATTGGATCAGACCTGGTTGCCAACGCGGCCGCGGCTCATTTCAAATACAAGAAAGCGTGTATTGTTGTTGATTTCGGAACCGCACTCACATTTACGACCATCTCATCCACTGGAAAAATTCTCGGTGTATCTATTGCTCCGGGTCTTAAAACAGCTATTCGATCTTTATCACAAAACACAGCTAAACTTTTTGATGTGCCGCTGGTAATGCCGACCTCAGCGTTGGGAAAAAATACGGTTACTGCCATTCAATCAGGAATTTTAATTGGCTACGAAGGTCTGGTTCGGAACATGGTTCTAAAAATCCGCGAAGAAGTACAGGAAGAATGTCATGCTATTGCTACCGGAGGTTTGTCATCCATCATTTCTCCGCTTCATGATTTCTTTCACGCGGTAGAACCCAATTTAACATTGGATGGGTTACGCATGATTGGCGAAGTAGTGAGTAACAAAAAGTGATTTACGCTAACATCTATTTAAAGTTATAAAGATTTAGTCAGCATAATGCGTGGGGAATTTAATTCCAGCAATTAATACGGGGCGCGATTGTCCAAAATTTAGAATCCCAAATTTATATTCGGCTACCAGACGTAAACTTATCCAAATCTGTTGCCTCCGCTTTCCCAAATCATCAGCGCCTACTTTCGCAAACATTTCAGGTGTCAAAATCTCTAACTTTAACAAAACTACTTCTCAAAAAGAGTAATTCCGTTTATAAAGTTTTAATTGGAAGGGAAATGAATTAGTAGAATCTTTGAAACAAACTGGACTGGAGATGTGGAGATTGGTTTTTTATTTTATTACTATAGCTTTTTCGATTGCAGCAACCGCGCAAGGTAAACTAGTGTTAGTTGGTGGCGGTGGGGAAACAGAAGGGGGCTGGAGTAACGCCCCTTATCAATGGGCTGTTAGTCATTCAGAAAATAAAAAGGTAGCAGTGATCAGCTACTCGACTGAAGATAACTGGATACCCAATTATTTTAAATCGTTGGGTGCCGTAGCGGCTGATAATATTAAAATAGATAGCCGTACGTTGGCCGACCAACAAACCACTTATGATTTGTTGATGCAATATGATGTATTCTTCTTTAAAGGTGGGGATCAATCTAATTATTACAATTTTTATAAAGACACAAAAACAGAGCAAGCCATTGTAGATAAGTTTAATACTGGCGGTGTAATGAGCGGTACTTCTGCGGGCATGGCCATATTATCGGGCGTTATTTTTACTGCACAAAATGGATCTGTTTATCCTGACGATGCTTTGGTTAACATTAATGATAATGACATCACATTAGCTAACGATTTTCTCCCTTTTTTACCAGGAATAATTGTGGACACTCATTTTACAGAAAGAGGTAGAGGTGTTCGTCTTCTAGCCTTTATGACAAATTGGTTTATCCATCATAACGAAATGCTAACAGGAATTGGCGTTGACGATCGTACGGCACTTTGTATTGATGAAAATAATTTGGCAATTGTTTACGGAACAGGGGCCGTTTCAATTTATCAAGCTGAGTCTTTTTCTGTTTACCAAAACAATAAAATGGTAATTGATAATGTGCAAGCGTCACAACTATTGCATGGTCATACCATTAAACTGAATTCATTTGAGATTACTAATGGCCCAGTCACACCTGTGGCACCTACCCCCATTGAAGAATCTGGGAACTATGAAATAATTTTAAGTGGTGGAGAAGGCTATGCCGGTAATGTGGCGATGTTAGATTATTTTGTTAGTGAAACAAGCGAAGTTTCTGATTCGGTATTAGTTGTAACTGCTCCGGGCAAAGCAACTCTGTACAAAGAAAGACTGGATGTGCTAGGCGCATCCTATGCCTTGCTGGAAGTATCTGCATTAGCAAATGATGAAGATCAAATTGAATTGCGGAATGCAATCCGTACAGCAAAGAAAGTTTTGTTTGTAGAAAATGATGATGCTCCATTCATTAGTTTTTTACAAGGTGGCCCAACCGGGGCTTTGCTTAGCAGCCATATTAGGCGCAATAAAATGATAGTCGGTTTTGTGGGTGAGGATAGTCGGTATGCTGGAAAAACATTTACAAGCAATCACCTAACGGATGCGTATGCTGCTTATTATGGTCGCTTAATTTTTAAGGATGGTTTCGCCTTGCTCCCAACTTCCACAATTATGTCAAACACCTATGATGCTAACACAACAGATTACTACGAAAACACAACAGCTGCAGTTCCGTATGCTATGGTTACAGATAAATTGAGATTTGGAGTTTATTTAAATCGCAACGGATATGTTATCTTTAGGCAAGAGGGGGGATTAAATACGTGGAAGTCGGTGGGATCATTTTCTACATTAATTATTGAGAACACAGGCACAACGGCCGATGTTGCTTCGCAGCCGGTTAGTGGCAATACTAGTCGCGACTACGTTGGTTACACCAATATGAATTATTATTTGCTAAACGGAGAGAGTACCCTCTTTGCCGGCCAACCCATACCCAGTACCGACCAACCTTATGAATTTGAAGAGCGCGTTGTTGGAATTGAAAATGAGCGTCCGGCTTCAATTGAAGTTTTTCCTAATCCCTCAACAAGCGGCTTGTTTAGATTGATTACAGATGGTTTAGAATCCTCAACATTTGTAATTTTGAACGGTCGTGGTGAGATTATGAATTCAAAGCCTATCGTGCATGAATCCATTAAAGTTCTTGATTTATCATCTCAACCCAACGGTCTTTATTACCTAATTGTAACCACAGGCGAAACAAAAAAAGTAATTAAAATTATTAAATAGTATTAGCCGTATTTCTTAAGATTCTACTTTCAAAATAAATTTTTTTTATGAATAGATTATTGCTGCTTTCCTTTTTTCTACCTATTTCGCTCAGCAGTTTTGGGCAAGAAAAACTTATCCATGGCACCATTACAAGCTCCGAAGATAAATCGGCATTACCTGGAGTCACCGTGGTTGTAAAGGGAACGAGCAAAGGCACCGTTACTGATCTCAATGGAAACTATAAGATTCAAGTCGTGGGGCAAGATAACGTACTACTGTTTTCTTCCATCGGTTTCGTTTCGCAAGAAGTAACTATCAACAACAAAGAACAAATTAATATTGTGTTAGAAGTAGATACAAAAGAACTAGCGGAAGTTGTTGTGACGGGATACCGAACGGGCGATAAGCGATTGCTTACGGAGGCCGTAGGCGTTGTAAAAACGGATGCCATCAAGGACTTTCCTATTGCAACAATTGATGGTGCGCTGCAAGGACAAACTACCGGTGTGCAGGTTATTCAAAACTCAGGAACACCCGGTGGCGGCATGTCCGTAAGGATTAGAGGAACTACTTCGATAAGTGGTTCGGGGCAACCCTTGTATGTAATCGATGGCATTCCTGTAACCACGGGTGATTATGCACAGGTAGGCTACGAAGGTCAAGGTATCAATTCCTTATCCGATTTAAATCCAAATGAAATAGAGTCTTTTTCAATACTTAAGGATGCTGCCGCGGCTGCGATTTATGGTGCCCGTGGCTCCAATGGTGTAATTCTTATAACAACCAAACGCGGAAAATCTGGCGCTTCGGTTATCAGTTTTAATACCTACTATGGCTTTCAGCAGCCATGGAAACAATTGGATATGCTGAACACACATCAATGGATGGCGTATCGCAATGACTTAACCAACTCCACTATTTTTACTGAAGCCGACATGGCCAAAGACACGACTAACACCAATTGGCAGGATGCTATTTTTAGAACAGCTCCAATTTCGAGTTACGATTTGTCTGTAAATGGTGGCGATGAAAAGACTAAGTTCTTTGCTTCCGGTAGTTATTTTCGCCAAAAAGGTATTGTTATAGGTTCGGATTATCAACGGGCGAATGCGCGCATAAATGTTGACCATAAAGTCAATAGTAAATTAAACCTGGGCACAAGCATTGGTCTCACGTATTCAAAAACAGATCGCATTGAAGGAGATCAATCTTTACACGGTCCTCTTCCTAATGGAATTTCTACACCTAATATTTATCCGGTTTATAATTCCGATGGATCATACAATCAAGACGGACCATATTCGAATGCGGTTTCAATCGCCAATGAAGCAACGAACGAAAACTTTACTTACCGCACGCTAGGAAATGTTTTTGCTGAATATCAGATAATTCCAGGCTTATCTATTGCCTCAAAATGGGCAGTCGATTTTTATAATTTAAGAGAACACGCGTTTGAGTATAACACCGTGCAAGGGGCTAAATACAATGGGTTAGGGTTCGAGACTTACACAAACGTGTTGAACTTAGTAAGTAATAATATTTTGAAATACGAAAAGGTTTTTAATGATAACAATTTTGATTTCTTGATTGGATACAGTTTTGAAAAAAAACAAACCCGAAATATTTACATTCGCGGACAGGATTATGCCAGTGCTGATCTGGAGTATTTAAACTCCGCCTCTACTTTTGTAGATCCTAGTGCTGGTGCATTAGACCAAGGTATTCGTTCGTTCTTTGGCAAAGCCAACTATAACTATGCAAACAAATATTTAATCGGCTTCTCAGCACGCATGGATGCTTCCACAAATTTTGGAAGTAATAATAAGAATGGATTTTTTCCATCCGCTTCGGCTGCCTGGAGACTTAGTGAAGAAGATTTTATCAAAAACAATATGCCGGGTATAACACAACTTAAACTACGTGCTAGTTATGGATTACTGGGTAATGATAACATCCCTCCTTTTCAGTACGCTGCCCTTTATGGAACAGGAACGTATAATAGTTCACCAGCGATTTATCCCAACAACATGCCTAATCCCAATTTGAAATGGGAAACCACTGCGCAGGCAGATATTGGAGTAGATATTTCTCTTCACGATCGCTTTACAATAGGCGTGGATCTTTATAACAAGCTAACTAAAGATTTATTGCTAAGCAGACCTCTGCCTCCTACAACTGGATTTTCAAGTATCGTAGAGAATATCGGTGAAATGGAAAATAAAGGTATTGAGGTAAGCCTCGGGGTGCAACAAAATTTTGGCCCTGTTGAATGGACATCAAACTTAAATGTGTCTGTAAATCGGAATAAAGTTTTGAAACTTTATAATGATCAACCTATTGATGACTTAGGGCGAGGAAGTAACCGGGTTATGGTTGGCCAGCCTATCGGTATTTTCTATAGCTACGAATCCCTTGGCGTTAATCCATCAACCGGAGATATTGTTTATTTAGATAAGAACTTCGATAAGTCCATTACAACTGACGACCGGACTATTATTGGAAATCCGCAGCCCAAATTTGTTGGCGGATTTACGAATGGCTTTTCTTATAAAAGTTTCGATCTGAATGTGTTCTTTCAGTTTTCGTATGGCAACGATGTGTTTAACGGATCAAGGCTTTACCTTGAATCTTTGCAGGGTGGAGATAATCAAACCACCGCTGTGCTAAGACGATGGATGCAACCGGGAGATATAACGGATATTCCACGCGCTACGAACGATGCCGTAAAGGCAGGAGAAAATAAGCGGGTTTCGTCACGTTTTATTGAAGACGGTTCCTATCTGCGTTTGAAAAACATTGCGCTAGGTTATAATGTTAGCAAGGAGCTTATTAGCAAATTACACCTCAACAGTTTGCGTTTTTATGTGAGTGCACAAAATTTACTCACGTTTACCAATTATTCAGGGCTTGATCCGGAAGTGAATTATAGTGGCAACAGTACCCAGGTTGTAGGAACAGATTTTTTTACTTTCCCGCAAGCACGTACAGTAACACTGGGAGCCAATCTTAAATTTTAATTAGCGATGAAAAAAATAGCTACATTTATTTTAATTCTTGCCATAGCTTCTGCTTGCGATGTGTTAGATGTAAAACCGCAAAGTGCAATTCCTGCCAGTGATGCCTTTAAAAATAAGGCCGGAATTGAGCAGGGAATTTTGGGGTCATACATTCCCTTCCAATATTTAAGTTATTATGGAAGAACGTACCTTATCTTTGCCGATTTGGCAGCCGACAACCTTATTAATCCGATTGATGGTACCTCAGTAGATTACCGTGAGGTTGATAATAATAACATCTTTCCTGACAACGGTGGGATAGCTGGAATTTGGGGATCTGCCTATGAAGGAATCAATAACGCAAACAATGTGATTGCCGCCATCCCCGGCATGGCCGATATGACGGATGCTGAAAAAAATAAAGCCCTTGGTGAATTATATTTTATCCGTGCTTTAAATCATTTCAATCTCCTTACTTATTATGGAGCAATACCTGTATTAACTACGCCTACTATAGGCACCGATGCAATTGATGTTCCCAGAAAATCGGTAGCTGAAGTATATCAACAAATTATTGATGATTTGTCATTAGCCGAAACACAACTAACAACATCATCGGTAAAAGTCAGAGGATCGAAATTTGCTGCCACGGCATTGTTGGCTCGTGTCTATTTGTATCAAGGCAATTACGCTAAAGCTATAGAAAAGGCAACCGAGGTTATCGGTAATGGCGGATACAGTCTGCTTCCCTATGAAGATATTTTTACGGATGGCTCTGCAGAATCTATTTTTGAAATAGACTTTATAACACTAACCAGAAACCGGATAGCCGAATACAATTTTCCGAAGTCATTAAACGGAAGAAGAGAGGTTGCCCCGGATGATGCAATCTTAAATGCCTATGAACTGAATGATGTCCGGTACCCTGCTTCTATTGCCTTTGAAGGAACATTGCCTTATGCTATAAAATACCCTGACTTAGCTAAAGGAGAGGAAAATGTAATTGTGCTTAGGCTTGCAGACATGTACCTTATACGGGCAGAAGCAAATGCCAAGTTATCGCAAAATCTTGTTCAGGTACAGAATGATATTAATACAATCCGGGGAAGAGCGAATTTGGGTAATACCCCAGCCAACTCGTTTTCAACTTTACTCGCAGCCATTGAGCAAGAGCGTTGGGTAGAATTTGCTTTTGAAGGACACCGCTGGTTTGATTTAGTAAGAACCCAGCGTGCAACAACCGTACTTCCAAACGTTACAAATATTAATAAAACACTTTTTCCACTTCCTTTATCAGAAATTTTAACCAACAAAAATCCGGAAATGAAACAAAACCCAGGGTATTAATTTAAACAAAAAACAATTATGAAAATGAAAATGAAATTATTCTTATCAGGCTTAATGCTCTTGGCACTGAGTTTAACTATCTCATGCCAAAAAGATGATGAGCCACTACCTGTGCCTGTCGCTGCATTTACTCCCAGCAAAGCAACGGTTGCCGTTGGCGAAGCAATAACTTTTACAAATGAATCGACCGATGCTATCTCCTACACCTGGAGCTTTGGCGATGCTACTACATCTACTGACAAAGCACCTAGCAAAACGTACACGACTGCAGGCACATTTACAGTAACCTTAGTTGCTACTGGAGCCGGTGGCTCAAATAGTAAAGACCAGAATATAACGGTTTTGGCGGGACCTGTTGCTGCCTTTACACCTAGCAAAACAACAGCTACTGTTGGCGAAACAATTACTTTTACAAATGAATCAACAGACGCTACCTCCTACACCTGGAGCTTTGGCGATGGGACTTCATCTACTGACAAAACACCCAGTAAAACGTACACGGCAGCAGGCACATTTAAAGTAACCTTGGTTGCTACTGGAGCTGGCGGTACAAATAGTAAAGACCAGAACATAACAGTCGTAGTAGGCGCAGAAGTATATTTTATCGATTATACTGATGCAAAAATTGCAAAGTTCGCGCTTAGTAACCCTGCCACCGTTACAACTATTCTCGATATCACTGACAATAATGGATTAGCATTAGCACACGATGCTGTTAATGATAAAATCTATTTCAGCGGCTATACCACTGCAACTGATATTGGGGGTGTCTGGAAAGTTAATATGGATGGAACAGCAGTAACTAATGTTATAACTGATTTGTGGGACCCTTATGGAATTGCTTTGAATGTAACGGGCAACAAACTTTATGTTGCCGATGAAGCTGATGGTAGCGATGTGGGCCATATTTATAGAACTGACTTAAGTGGGGCCAATAGTTCTGCCGTAGTTACTAAAGATGGTGCCCAATTCAGAGCCATTGCATTGGACCTAACGAATAACAAAATGTACTACTATGAAGTATATGATGAAAATCTTTGGGTAGCCAATTTAGACGGAACTAACCCGGAAATTGTAGTAGCCGGTGCTTATGGTTATGGTATTCTCGTGGATGCTGCTAACAGCAAAATTTATTTTGATGATCAGAATAGTGGTACTGACGGTGAATTAAAGTCTGCAAGTCTTACAGGGACAAATGTTACAACGGTAGATGCTACAGCCTCCCGCATTTATGGAATTGTGAAGTTTGGTGATAAACTTTATTGGTCAGCAAGAGACAATGGAGAAATTTACCAATCGAATCTAAATGGAACAGGTAGGGTTACTATAAAAACCGGTCTCTCTAGCCCACGCGGAATTTTCTTAAAGTAATAGAACAAAAGACGATAATCATGCGGAAGATATTCTTTTTATTGTTGTTTGGAGCAAGTTTTATGGTATTCGAAAGCTGCAAAGATGACGGCTTTCCTGTTCCTCCAGCTACCACAGAGCCACAGTTTACGTATACCATTTCCAATGATGGCTTTGCTCCAGCTACAGTAACTTTTACAGATAATTCCGTTATCCCCGAAAGGGCAGGAAGTGTTTCTTCTGCGTGGTCGTTTGGAGATGGTACTACATCGGGCGCAACAAACCCGGTGCACCTATATGAAACAGCTGGCGTATACGAGGTAAAATTGGTGTTAGTAACCACTGCCTCTGCCGAGGTGGTGGAAACTACCCAATCGATTGTAGTTAAAGATTTGAATGCATCGGGACTACCTGTATTCTTTACAGATGGAAGCACAGTTTACACTGCGCTCATCAATAACGCTGCCCCTATTGCAACTTCCATTGGTATAACCACACTGATGGATTCTTACGGGATGGCGGTAGATACCATTAATCAGAAACTTTACATTGCTGATTTTGATGCTGGAAAAATTTTGGTGGCCAATGTTGATGGAACTAATCTTAAGGATTTTCGCACGGGCATAGGTAGTCCTGATGCGGTTGCCATAGACTATGCCGATCAAAAAATATATTGGGATACGGATGATGGTGTGCGCAGAGCTGATCTTGCCAATACTGATGTTACACAATTTGAAGATTTTGTAATCGGGCAAGCCAATGACCCTGAAGGTGTATCCATTGATCCTGTTACTCATTTTGTTTTTTGGAATAACTACGATGGCGGGATTTGGAAAAAACATGTAAATGGATCAGGTGAAGTTCAAATTGCTGGTGGTGAAGGAGGTGGAAGTACAATCATCATCAACAATAGAGTATTCTTTGATGAGTACATTGCATCTGGTGATATTCGCATTAAGTCCGCTAATCTCGATGGTACAGGTGTAGCCACAGTAGCTACCGGAATTTCACGCGTTGTATTTGGCTTAGCGTATGATAAAAAATCGAATAAGATTTATTGGGGTGATAGAAATAAGCTAAATATTATGAGAGCCAATACAGATGGCAGCGATGCTGAAATCTGGTTTTCGGGTTTGAGTACCCGAGGTATTACCATTGGCAAGCGTAAACTCTAATCTTTACTTCTCTAATAAATATAAAAGTCAGCTCAGGCTGACTTTTTCTATTATGAGGGTTTTATCAAATTATCAATTCAACAGTATTGCAAAGTTTGTGCGAACGCTAGAGAGTGCTGTTGAAATCTTAATTCGTTTGCACTACTTCTTGATGTAAGCCATACACTCTATTTCAACGCGCGCACCCAAGGCCAAACCCGTTGTGCCAAAAGCGCTGCGCGCTGGTTTATGGTTGGGAAAGAATTTTACATACTCCGCACTCATGGCAGCCCAGTCATTAATGTCGGCCAACATGCACGTGCACTTGATGATGTTCTCCATCGATGAACCATTACGCTCCAACACTCCCTGAATATTCTTCATCACTTGATTGGTTTCCGCGGCAATGCCTCCCGGCACCACCACATTGCCAATATCGCCAACCTGCCCCGATAAATAAAGTATGTCACCATATTGCACGGCTTCAGAAAAAGGAAGTCCCAACTTTGCAAAAGCTTCTGTTTGGAGATAGACTGCTTCTGTTTCCTTTTCTGATTTAGTACAAGAGGAAAGAATTGAAGAACCTGTTATTAATACAATTAAGATTTTCCAACTGAATTTAGATGCTTGCAGCATATGTATTTGTCGGTTTAAGTTTTCGAAACTAACACTGAACATAAATCAAATCTTTTAGCATTTAGAAAATCTATCGGCATTCGCACTATTTTGTCCATTTTTTATATACATCGTTAGCGGTTCGTTGTTTTTTTCTTATTTCATTCGTCTTTGTAGTTCACTTTCATTTATTGCTTTGTCAAGCCGTGAAAGTCTTGTTTCCTCTTGTTTAGCGTTCATAATCCAATGTATCATAACCTTTTTATATGAAGGAGCTTGTTTGTCAAAAAAGTCCCAAGCCTTTTTATTCTTTTTGAATTGTGCTTCAAATTTTATATCAAGGATTACAGGTTCTTTTTCGTAAGCATAAATTTTGGATTTGCTTTCTGTTTTCAAACTGAATGCTTTTTGCCCTTCGGCTGTCATTAAACCTGCTTTGTTAAGCTCTTCAACTTTTTTAATGTTTACAGCACTCCAAATACTTGTGCTTTTTCTTGGCGTAAACCGAATACAATAACTTTCATTGTCAATAGATTTTCTAACTCCATCTATCCAACCAAAACAAAGTGCTTGATCAACCGATTGCGACCAACTCATTGAAGGTTTGTCTGTGTCCACTTTATAAAAACCAACTAATAGCTCGGTTTCTTTTTTGTGGTTTTTTTGTAACCACTTTCTAAATTCGTCTTGTGTTGCAAAAAAAGTAGGTGTCATATTACTTTGTCCGTCTATTTAAAAAATAAAGCATAGTGGAAGCAATAACACACATAATACTTGCTCCAATTATCAACCCATTGTCATTTTGAGAAAAGCCAATAATTGTGTCCGCAATGTTCATTACGAAAAAGAAAATATAGGCAATTGTCAACATTGGAGCTGACTTTTTAAGTGTTGCAAAACCAAAAATGAAACCAACTGCAAATTGCCGTGCAGCCCACATTTGAATTAAATAGTTCACACCTTTTGCGTTTAGGTCAACTGTCTGCAAGGCAGATTGTGGTGAAAAAATTAATGTTGAACTCACTATAAGTCCTAATAGTGAAAAAAATCCTGATACAATTAGTATCCATTTGGGTATTGATTTTAATTCTTGTGTCATATTTCTTGTCTGTTACAATGTTTGCAGGGTGTCTTTTTACAATGACCGCTAACATCCGAAGATAAGCATTGCCTATATTTTTGTTCTATAAACTCACTTCTCCAGCGCCTGCTTCAAATCAGCGATCAGATAATCCGGATCTTCAAGACCAATATAAATTCGTATGAGTCTATGGGCAGGATTAGAGACATCAAACTCATTTGCCTTTATGCTTACCGCAGAAGGAATCACCAACGACTCGTGCCCACCCCAGCTAACCGCGAGAAGAAAATGTTTAAGTGAGTTGCAGAATTTTTCAACTTCTTCCAGAGTGTTCACCTTTAGCACAACGCTAAACAGTCCACCGGCATCCTGCATTTGTTTTTGGGCCAGTTCGTATTGTGGAAAGTCTTTATGAAACGGAAAAATGACGCGTTCAATTTTAGGATGAGTTTCTAAGTAGTCAACTACTTTTTTTGTGGAATCACAGATGCGTTGCAATCGCAAGGGCAATGTGCGCAATCCACGGATTAGCAGCCACGCATTCATAGGTGCAATGTTTCCACCAATGTTTAGAAACTCCGCATCAAAGATTTTCTTAATAAGTGTTTTAGAGCCCGTAACTACACCGGCCACTACATCGCTATGGCCTCCAATAAACTTGGTTGCTGATTGCGCTACCAAATCAATTCCCATCGTATACGGCTTTTGATTGATCGGACTGCAATAACTATTGTCAATCATGGTGAGCAACCCTTTGCTTTTGGCAAGTTTGGCTACCGCGGCAATGTTCTGCAGTTCGTAAGTAAACGTGTTCGGTGATTCTAAATAAATAAGTTTGGTGTTTGCTTGAATGGCTTTTTCAAAATTTTCTGTTTTGGTGCCATCCACAAAAGTAGTGGCAATGCCAAACTTGGGCAGTAAGCGTTCAAATAGTTTGATCGTCCAGCTATAGGGTTTTGCTACGCTTACAACATGATCACCCTGGTTTAATAAAGCAAGCAACGGAATGGAGATAGAAGCCACTCCGCTTCCAAAAACAAGCGCATCTTCGGCTCCATCCAGTGCGGCTAACTTCTTTCGCAGAATATCAACGGTTGGATTGTTGCCACGCGAGTAAAGAGTGGCGTAATATTCATCGCTCAGTGCTTTACGGAATTCAGCCACATTGCGGAATGAGAAGTTGCTGGTTTGCACAATAGGTGGCGCGATGGCGTTGAAGTAGTCTTCGCGCTCTTCGCCCAGTTCGTTAAGGATGTAGGATAAGTCCATGGCAATTTTTCAATGTTTTTTTAAACAGGTCAACTAATAGTTTCTCGTTGTCATCGCGTCCCAAGAGCCGCGATCTACATTTTACAACTTTATCTTCTATCTTTCTATTCGTTCATTTTTGTCTTGACACAAAAAGAACCAAAAAAGTCAAGGCAGAAAAATGCTTCTGCCCACATTCCATCGCGCCACCCCGCTTTTCTGCCTTGCCACCGCGCTAAGCCTTCGATTTATAAAAACCCCATCACTTAATAATCTTTCTTAATCCCAAATAAAGCGGAAATCCCGAAAGGAAAAGGATAAACCCAATAAGCGAAGCCTGCGGATTTGAAATCAGTACACTAATATTTACAAACGTGTAAACAACGATGAAAAACCCTGGCAGCCACGGATAGCCACGCATTTTAAAAATCCCTTCCGGGTCACCACTCGTTTTGGCACGATGGCGCAACACAAAAATAGCGGCCGAGGCCGTAATTAAACTGATGCTATCAAAGAACATGACATAGCTAAGCACCTGTGTAAACGAAGATGAAAAGAATAGCGTGAGGACAATGAAAGCGACAAACACACTCACCGCAAACTCCTGCACCTGTGTGCGGCTGTTTACTCTTTTGAAAATGGGCGGCAACACTTTGTCCTCCGCCATGGCATAATATACCCGCGGGTTCGACATGATAGAGGCATTCACATACGCCATCACCGAAAGAAACATGATGATAGCAACAATTTTAAAAGCACTATCGCCAAGCAATACCCGGGCAACATCGGCTGCGAGTGTAGTTGAGTTTTTCAACCCTTCAAAACCCAACACACGGAAGTATGAAAAATTTACAAGCAGATAAAGAGAAAGTATAATCGCGATGCCATAGAAAATAGCGCGTGGCATGTTGCGTGCAGCATTCGGAATGTCGCTGCCAAAATTCATGGTTTGCTGATAGCCTCCATAGGTAAAGAAAACCGGAACGAAGCACAGCCAAAAAGCCTTGAGCCAATCGGTGTTTGTTAAAGAAACTTTTGCCGGAGCCTCAGCAACAGCTGGAGTAGGTGCAACAAAAATGGCAGCGATTAAAAGTACAATCAAACTGATTTTAATAATCATCAACACGTTTAACATGCGAGCACTCATTTTTATGCCAAGCATGTTGATACCAAACAAAACCACCATTGCGGAAAGTGTGATGACTCGAATGGCCAACGCAGGAGCCATCTGCGGAAGCAAAATGGGTTGAATGTATTCGGCCCCAATAATAGCCACGCTGGCCGTTGATGCTGCGTTTGAAATCACGGTCATCCAGTTAACCATAAAGGCGAAAGCCGGATGATAGCAATGTGAGAAGATGCGATAGAAGCCACCCGCTACAGGATAGCGTGAACCAATTTCAGCAAACGTCAGCGCTCCGAAAAAGCTAATGACTGCACCTCCAATCCAGGCCACAAAAAATATTTCTGGTATTACTGCTTTGTTGGCAACTTCAACAGGCGTACGAAAAATTCCCATCCCGATAACGAGACTTACCACAATCATGGTAAGATCAAACAGACCAAGTTTGGGTTTAATAGACACGTGTGCGCAGGCTTCCGGTGTTTAATTGTATCCCTACAGAAAACTGAACGGGCACATAATCAAAATAGGCATCGTTTGGCAAGGGGGTGTTTAATCCTAATTGAAAAATCCCTTGTAGATTACCTGCAAGGGGGACTTTCCCCGTAAGGGAGGGTTCTAAAAAGAGATGAGGTTTTTCATCGGGCCTAACAGTTACCACTGCATTGTTGGGATCATTATCGCTTGACGAAAACTCGGTGTAATCCACAAAGGAAAAGCGAGCCGTAATGGCCAGGTTAAATTTCCGATTGTTGGTTCCGATAGAAGGCTGCACAAAAATCCGATTCATCTTGCCGGTGGCCACCAAAGCTTTCTGGCCAAAAGATTGAGTAAAGAAATAGTATGACTCAAAGTTTGTGCCTTGCCCTTGCCCATACCCCACAAATAACTCTGTCCGGTACTTACGCGTAACGTTATAGAAACCCAACCCTGCTTCGGCAAAACTATTTTTACGATCGTAATTTTGATTATCTACATGGTACTTAAAAAAGTTTGCGTTACCGATTGCCGCCACATGATCGGTTAAGGCATAGGCGAGTTGCGCTTCAAATCCTGTAGTAATATAAACGCTACCCTGAAACTCGCCTTGTTCGCGAAACAACGGTACGTTTCGGGTCGTGGGGACATATATTGGTGAACAAGACGTTGCCAGAAGCAACAAAACAAAGAATTTACGCATGGGGGTAGTCTGGGATTCAAAAGTTAAATTAGCCAAAAATCAATACGTAATGAATTTTAATTCAGAAGAAATAAATCATTTGATCCGCGTACGCAGATCGGTCTTTCCTAAAGACTACTCGGGCGAAACGGTACCCGATCGCGTGATTGAGCAAATGTTGGAGAATGCCAATTGGGCACCTACGCATAAACTAACCGAGCCTTGGCGCTTTGTTGTTTTTGCTGGGGAAGGCCGTAAAGCCCTGGCAGCATTTCAAAGTGAATGTTATAAACAAGTGACTGCCGCCAAGGGTACCTTTCAAGAGGACCGTTATTTGAGTCTGCAAACAAAACCGATGGAATCATCGCACATTATTGCCGTTGGCATGAAACGAGATGTCGCCAAACGTCTTCCTGAATGGGAAGAGCTGGGTGCAGTATTTTGTGCAATACAAAACATGTATCTCACCGCAACCACATATGGCATTGGGTGTTATCTGAGTACGGGTGGGATTACTAATTTTGAAGAAGCAAAAATATTTTTTGGCTTGAGTGTGGATGATAAACTTTGTGGCTTCCTGCATGTGGGTATGCCGAAAGGCAAATGGCCCGAAAGTCGAAGAAGGCCGATTGCAGATAAAGTAAACTGGATAACTAAATAATTTAAATTTACCCTATGAAAACTGCTACCGGAATTTTTATTGTACTTATACTGGCTGTTGCTGCCTGTACAAGTGATCCGAAAATTATCAATCCAAGTTTTAAGCTGATCCCCACCGAAAAATTTCTATTCAATTCTTTTGTGGATTGCAATATGGCCGAAGTTTGGATTGCCGATACGTTCCGAATTTTTCCGGGCAAGTATGGAGAGGACACCTTGTGGGGTTATTCTGATAATTTGAGATTTGGGAATGGCGCGCATGCCGATGAAGCCTTTTCGCGAAAGTATGAAGAGCTGATTATGCCCGACATGCCAAAAAATGTAAAACCTACCGAAGAGGGTCTGCATGGTGCTGTTTGGTTTGAAACTGTTTATCAGGATTCAAAAGATCCTTCGGGCAAAACCTTGTATGCCGTTTACCACAACGAAAACTATCCACAGAATTTTCCTTACAACGAAAAAACCGGCCAAGGCTATATCTATAAGTATTGGCCGCGGGGGTTAACCGGCCCTACTTCCACAGCAGCCGTCTGTCGCATCGGCATAATGAAATCAACCAACGGTGGCCATAGTTGGGACAATCGTGGAATTTTTATTGAAGATCTTCAACCCCGAATGATTTTAAAACCGCATAATACTTCCAACACTTTTGCCGGAGGTGTTGGGGATCCCTCGGCTGTAGCCAGTGGTGATTATCTTTATTTATTTTATGGCGAGTATGGCTACCCCGGTGTTTATGATTCAGCAACCTATGATGCTGCCAAAGAATGGAGCGGACAATGTATAAGCATTGCACGAATCAAATTATCAGATTTAGATAATCCGGTCGGCAAGGCAAGACGGTGGGATGGAAAAGGATTTAACACAATGCCTGATGGCTATGGCGCTCCTGTTGCATCTTTACAAATACCAATAAGCGAAGGCGGAGGCCCTGCCTCGGCACCCGACAAACAATTTCATTGGGGACCTTCTGTGAGCTGGAATACCTACTTGAATTGCTGGGTGATGATGATGGGGCACGTGGAGGGTTCATCGTGGGTGGGCAGCAGCATTTCTATCTCCTTTAACTTTAACGAAGATTTGGGCGAAGGTGATAATTCGCAACAATGGACCAAGCCTCAACAAGTATTGGATAAACCCGGTCACACACTTTGGTATCCCTCGCTTCAACCTATGAACACACCGGAAGACATTGAAAATAAATACACATGCGTGCGATTAGGAAAAAGAGCCCGACTCTTTTTCAAAGATATGTTTACCAATGAAGCCGGATTCCAAAGTGAGTATATGAGTGAATACATTATTGAATTTGAAAAAGAGTGAAAATGAAAATTGACCGCAGTACTATCGAGCAAGCACACGAACGAATTAAACCGTATATCCATCATACGCCTGTGCTTACCAGCGCAAGCGTTGACGAGGCAACGGGGTGCACCGTATTTTTTAAGTGTGAAAATTTTCAGAAAGTAGGTGCCTTTAAAGCACGGGGCGCAATGAATGCTGCGCTTTCGCTTTCACCCGAACAATTAGCGAAAGGGCTTGCCACACATTCTTCGGGCAACCATGCACAGGCGTTGGCACGAGCGGCAAAAATTCTGGGCGTCAAATCATACATCGTGATGCCGCGTACAGCTCCCGAAATAAAAAAGCGTGGGGTGCGAGGCTATGGTGGCGAAATATTTGAATGTGAGCCAACATTGGTCGCACGCGAGTCAACGTTGGCAGAGGTGATTAAAAAAACAGGGGCTACCGAAATTCACCCGTTCAACAATTACGAGGTAATGGCCGGACAGGCAACCGCAGCAAAGGAATTATTCGAACAAGTTAGTGATTTGGATGTGATCATGGTGCCTGTTGGCGGGGGTGGATTATTGAGTGGAACCGCGCTGGCTGCGAAATATTTTTCTCCAAAAACAAAAGTAATAGCCGGTGAACCTGCGGGCTCGGACGATACGTATCGCTCCATGAAAAGCGGAAACATAGAGCCGGCTCAATCCCAATCTATTGCCGATGGATTGCTTACTACACTAGGAGATAAAACATTCCCTATCATTCAGGAACTGGTAACGGAAGTAATTACTGTAAGTGATGAGCAGATTATTGAAGCCATGAAGCTAGTTTGGGAGCGTATGAAAATAATCATTGAAACTTCCTGTGCTGTACCGTTGGCTGCTTTGTTGAAAGAGAAAGAAAGATTCAAGGGTCAACGCGTAGGTATTATATTAACGGGCGGCAATGTTGATTTAGCCAGAGCGTTGAAGTTGATGACGGAGGGAGTAAGTTGATTAGCCTTCATTAAGTTTCTTTGTCAAATCTTTCAAAATGATTTCGGCATGTACGCGCGAATTTTCAATAAACCATTTGTTGGTTTGCAAACCGCCAACCACAACCCCTGCCAAGTAGAGGTTCTGCACATTACTCTCCATCGTTTTTTCATCAAACACGGGTGTATGATACTGATCTTGCTGAAACTTTATGCCGATCGATTTCATAAACTCAAATGGCGGCTGATAGCCCGTCATGGCTAACACAAAATCATTATCAAGCGTAACGGTTCCTTCCGGTGTTTTTATTTCAATAGTGGTTGGAGTAATCCGCTCTACCTCAGAATTAAAATAAGCTTTGATCGACCCTTCTTTAATGCGGTTCTCGATATCAGGTTTAACCCAATACTTTACGTTTTCACGAATACCGCTTTCGCGGATCACCATGGTAACCTCGGCCCCTTTGCGCCACGTTTCAAGCGCAACATCCACAGCCGAATTGGCTGCGCCAATAACAACTATCTTTTGACCGAAATAAGGATGAGGCTCATCGTAATAATGTTTCACTTTTGGTAACGTCTCTCCCTCTACATCTAATAAATAAGGGCGATCGTAAAACCCGAGTGCCAGAATAAGGGCTTTTGTGGTGTAGGTGTTTTTGTTTGTAACGAGCGTGAATTGCTTATCCTCTTTAGAGACTTGCTCAACTTCCTCATAAAGTTTTACAGCCAGATCCCAACTGATACACACTCTTCGATAATACTCCAGTGCTTCAGGTCGAGTGGGTTTTGGGTTATTGGAGATAAACGGAACACTCCCGATTTCCAATCTTTCGGAAGTGGAAAAGAAGGTCATGTTTTTTGGATAGTGATATAAAGAATTGACCAGACATCCCTTTTCAATAATCAGGTAACTGAGCCCTGCTTTTTTTGCTTCAATTCCGCACGCCAGGCCAATGGGTCCGGCTCCTATTATAATTACATCTTTCCCTTCCATTAACTTTCGTTAGATTTATCAGACAATATTGAGAAATTTTAATCGCTATTCTCAAATTATGGCAACAGAAAACGAATCGGATTTACGGGCAAAAAAATTCAGGCGGCTAGCCCTTGTTACCGCTTTTCTATTGGCGGTTACCTGGCCTTTAGGAAGTTTCTTTGTCTGGATATTTTTAGGTGCCACGGTCTATTTTATTTTTCTGGCCTACTATTATGGGCCTCGTCCCATCCAAGAAAAAAAATACGAATCGCATTCTCAAACCTGGGCACAAAAAGATGAATCGTTTGAACAGAAAAAAGCACCAGACGTTAAGTTGATGATTACGATTGTGGTCATCGTTGTTTCCTCTATCTTGCTTATTCTCATGATTATTGGATTCGTGACTGGAGTAGATACCCCTGAACAGTCTGCAGATCTTTTACAGGAAACCGCTGATCGTGAAACCCTACAAACCAATCCTTCCGATATAAATGCACTCACCAACATCGGCAATCAACTCTATGCACAAAATCAATTTGACTCCGCGCTGATTTACTATAATAAGGTGCTCGCCATCGATCCACAAAACAGCAGCGGCATGTTTAACAAATCGTTAGTGTATTATCAAAAGCAAGATTATGCCAATTCGATTGAATGGTCAAAGAAATGCGCCAATCTTTATCCCGATAATATCGATGCTATTGTTCTTACCGGAGACAGCTACTATGCGCAGGAGCGATTTAGTGAAGCATTAACCTGGTATCGCCAAGGATATGATAAAGGCGCAAGGTCAGCGGAATTATTAAACATACTGGCCTATGTCTATGATCAACAAAATAGAAAAACAGAGGCCATTCAGTTTTATAAAGAAACCCTGCAGCAGGACAGCAGCTTCGTTAAAGTTTACGAACGCCTTGCCGAATTAGAACCTACCCGTGCAGTCTGGTATAAAAACAAAGCGGCTCAATGGAAATAACATTGCGTTAAAGTAACTCTATGCCACCACCTGGACTTGCACTCTATTTTATTGCCCTTCTACCACCACCCGCCATCCAAGCGCAGCTGCAATCTTTTAAAGAGTATTTTTATACGGCTTATCAAAGTAAAGGTGCGCTAAATGCACCGCCCCACATCACCTTACACATGCCTTTTCAATGGAAGGAAGCTAAAGAAAATAAGTTAATTGAATCGCTGAAAAACTTCTCTACAGGAAATAAAAGTTTTGAAATTCAACTTCAGGACTTCAATTGCTTTGCCCCACGAGTAATTTTTGCCCAGGTGATTGAATCTGAAATCCTTCGGGTCTTGCAACAACAACTGCATCGATTTGTAAAAATTGAGCTAAATCTTTTTAATGCCCAATACCGCGACAAACCCTTTCATCCCCATATCACGTTAGCCTTCCGGGATTTGAAAAAAGACAAGTTTGAGATTGCCTGGCAAGAGTTTAGAGGTAAAAGGTATACAGAAAAATTTGATGTGAATGGCATCACCCTTTTAAAGCATGATGGCAAGGTGTGGATACCCTATGCAAACTTCGATTTTTAATTGAACGGTTTCTTAACGACTTTAGCAAAAAATATAAGCATGAAAACCTTCATGAAATCGATTTTGGTTGTTCTGTCAATTTTGACATCCTTCAATGGTATGGCTCAAACGGGTTCTGAAATTTTGCTGTTTGATCTGAAAGTCAAGAAGAACAAAATCACGATCTCTAATCCAGTTAACATCACGAATCATCCGGGCTATGATAATCAACCGGGGTTTAACCGCATCGATCCTGTTTTATATTATTCTTCCTTTAATGACGAGGGTCGTTCTGATATTAAATCATACAACTATGAAACCCGCGAAACGGTATCTATAACGCAAACAACGGAAAGAGAATATTCACCTACTCACACGCCCGACAATACTTATTTATCGTGTATTATTCAACGCGATAATGGCGCACAGGATTTGGGAAAATATCCCTTGGGCGGAGGAGACCCTTATGTAATTATTGATAACATGACGGTTGGGTATCATGTTTGGGCTGATAACAGTCACATCGCGATGTTTATTTTGGGTGAACCGAATACACTACATTATCTGAGATTACCTACTAAGGAGGACACAGTTCTCGCACAAAATATCGGGCGGTCCCTGCATCTGATCCCGAAAGAGAGAGGATTTAGTTTCATTCAAAAAATTTCATCTACCGATTGGCAAATAAGGAAAGTTGATACAGAAACAATGGCTCTAACAACAATCGCCCTAACACTCCCAGGTCGCGAAGATATTTGCTGGACACTTGAAGGAAAAATTCTTTCGAGTGATGGATCAAAGCTTTTTGTTCTTGATCCTAAAAAAGGAAATGCGTGGACTGAAATTAAACTTGCCGCAGGTAGCGAGTTGTTGAAGGGGGTAACGCGCCTTGCTGTTAATTCAAAAGGTGATAAGTTAGCGGTGGTGGTGAGTGAGTAATTTAAAATGTTGACTACTTACTTTTCACAAAACCCACCTTTGGCAATCCACAGTTTTTGAATTTCAATTTCAAGCAAGCCTTCGCGCACCGCTGGGTCGCTTTCTATTACTTCCATTTGTAAATCGCCTTTCATAACCAAAATGCCGCCTTCTGAATCTCCAAAGGTCCCTTCGGCCACTGCGTTTCCGGTTTTGATGATTGTTTTTAAGTACTCATCGTGCTTCTTAAACGTTTTCGGGCGCATGTTGAATGTTGAACTTGGCAATGTTTGGTATGTAGCGGATAAACTGATAGGTGACCATTTCGTAGGGCTCGCCCACCGCACATGCAGAACCCGTTCTTGGAAAGTAAGGCAGCACCTCCACGCGCCAACGATTTGCCTTTACTCCCGGATCAGTACTCAACCATTCATTTACTTCAGCAACAGACCTTGACTTAAAAATAAAAATACCGCCACCCGCATCGAATGGTCCTGCGGAGATCAACTTTCCTTCTTTAGCTAATCGCTCAATGTTAGCCATATGGCCATCCATGATCTTCTTAACTTCTTCCTCGGGCAGTGCTGCTTTATCACTTCGCTTGTTCAGAAAAACAAAAATCAATTCGGGGGTTTGCGCAAACGAAATTTGCGTGGAAAGAAAAAATAGAATGACAAGGATTCTTTTCATAGTATGAATTTACTATTTACATAGGATTATATTAGGTGACTTAATCAAAGATTTCTCTTTTGTCTGCTCACCAGCAACACGCCTACCAAAATAAGTACCGTGCCTGTAATTTGCGCTAAGAAAATTGGCTCATCCAAAAAGAAATATGCCATAGCAATGGTTGATACCGGTCCAATGCTGGCTACAATGGCCACATTGTCTGAGCCAACTCTTTTTATTCCTTCTGAAATGAGGTAGGAGGGAATAACGGTAGATAAAATCGCCATCGAAAAACTATAGACATACACCGTTGCAGGAAAATGCCAAAGCGGAACATTAGTGGTTATAAAGAAGTGAAGCAAGACCCCGAGCGAAGCGAAACTCATGGCATAGCTATTAAATTTAGAAGCACCCACCATCGGAATAAGCCGGCCACTTCCTACAATGTAACTGGCGAATGTAAAGGCGCAAATAAGAATCAAGACCGAACCCAAATAAAAGTCATCCGAATGACCCGATTGCAAATTTACCTCACCAAGAAAGGCTATTAGTAAACCAGCGTAGGTAACAACAAGCGCAATCCATTGAATGGGTTTAATTTTTTCTTTAAACAAAAGGGCAGACATTAAAACAACCAGTGTAGGATAGATAAACAAGATCAATCGCTCTATGCCGGCTGTAACATATTGAAGACCTAGAAAATCCAACAGGCTACTTACATAGTATCCGAGGCAACCTATAATGGCTATGTAGATCCATTGACGGGTAGTGAACCGGACATTGTCTTGCTTTTTGGAATTGGCAAAGGCCGTAACCAAAAAGAACGGAAGCGCGAAAATCATTCGCAGTGCAAGCAAAGTAACGGCATCTACTTCCGTATCGCGGTAAGCAAGCTTTACAAATATTGCTTTGGTAGAAAAGCAAACCGCACCAAGCAGCGCGATCAAAATCCCGCCAAAAAAATAATCATTGGTTTTGTTTGCGGTCATTCTTTCTGCGCCAGCAATACCTTCGCCAACTTCATTAAATCCTTTTCGGTGTTATAAAGGTGGGGCGCAACCCGAATGGCGTTACCGCGAAAAGAAACGGAGATCTTGTTTTTCTTCAGTGCACTTCTTATTGGATCTATACTCGCTCCCTCTGGAATTCGAATGCCAAACAAATGATTTCCCCGATACTGTTCATCTTCAATCCAGTAGCCAGCTTCTCCCAATAGTTTTATTGGCTTCTTTGAAATATCCGCACAGTAGCGTTGAATCGTCTGGGGCTTCCATTGGTTAATCTGCTTCAGCGCCTCCAGCAGCATGGGCACCAGAATAAAATTACTATGCTCGCCAACTTCATAACGAAGAGCACCGGGCTGATAATCGGATTCATAATTTACCAAGCCGGCAAAATTTTCGCTATGCAGCCGGTTGATCCAGTTTTCTTCGACTGGTATCCCTTTATCAAAATACTCACCATAGTAAGCAAGGCCAAGCGAGTACGGACCCATCAACCATTTATAACCACCACAAATCAACGCATCGGGTTGAATTTCTTTTATACTAAATGGTAACGCCCCGACTGACTGCGTACCGTCAATTACTAATAGCGCCCCCACATCACGGGTTCGTTTTCTAATTTCCTTGAGATTAAAAAGCGTACCATCGGCCCAATGGACATGACCCAAGGCGACAAGTTTTGTGTTTGCATCAATCGACTCGAGAATTCTCTCATTCCATTGTGCTCCACGATTTGTGCGCGTATCAGGTGCAGCAATCACCTTCAAGGTTGCTCCGGTAGTTTGTTGAACGCGTTGCCACGGATAGTAATTACTAGGAAACTGTTCAGCCGTTACAACTATATTGTTTGTTTGCGAAAAGTTAACATTACGCACAACGTTAGCCATGCCATATGAAACTGACGGAACAAGTACAATCCGGTTTGCTTCGCCTTGAATAAGTTTTGAATATTCTTTACGCACCTTCTCGGTCAACTCAAAAAAATCTTTAGGAGACACCAAAGCGGGATTTCTCTTTTGAAGCATGCCCTCGATCCCCTTCTTTTCAACGGCTTTAAGCAAAGGCGACATATACGCGCAGTTCAGATAAACGCTACCAGCTGGTAATGTGAACTTTGCTCGCTGATTTAGAATCATAGTGGTAAAAATTAGAGCTAGATGTTTTTTAAACTTAATTTAATTTTAATTGATATTAAACTTAAGGTTACCATATTTGTCCAACGAACATCTATATAAGGGTGCCCCAAGAATTATGCGAGTTGACCGACAGGTATATAAAGGAATTGAATACGTTCGTTTGGGGGGCTTGCCTCTTGATCAAAAGGAAAAAATAGCGACAACCCTTAGCCCCGATAAAATAATTAAGATTTTAAAAGATGGGGTGCTGATAAATGATTGTATTCAATATGCTGATTACCTTAGTTGGTTTGAAGAGCATCATCAGGCCGCAATTATTAGTTCCTCTCGCGTGGCTCAAACCGCAGGGGCCTTTAAGTTTTCGATCAAGTAGACTTCCGCTTACCAGCCTGTTCTCTTTGAACCCTGTAGCCCGGGATTCAGCATAAAACGATGCGAAATCCAACGGCTATTTCATTGAAAATCTGACCGTTAGAATATCACGTAAAAAAAGGTTCATTTTTTGCCGGACAATAGTTGTCCACAAAGAACTGATTAACGATAGTGGCCATAAAATTATGACTATCAGCTAATTAAGCGTTAACAATAAGGCAATGTTGACAACTATCAATTTTTGTGGAATACTATTTCGGCCGATTTTTGGTTAATTCTAAGTGTCTGAATTATACCGTTTTAGTCAGTTTCTTTCATTCAACTTACATGGCTAATTTTACCACTTCAATCCGAACAGATAAGCTGAAATTTCGTTTCCCTTATATGAAGTCAACCGTTCTACTACTCCTGTTGCTTAAGATATCCTTTATGGCTCCTGCTCAGCAAGCCAAAGAGATAAAGTTGGGTGACCTACAGCAATTGCTAACCGCCTCAAACGAGCGAATTCAGGTTATTAATTTTTGGGCCACCTGGTGTGCACCATGTGTTAAAGAAATACCCCTTTTCGAAGAATTGAATCGAGACAACAAGGATGTTGAGGTGACTTTAGTGAGTATGGATTATGATCTGGACCCCAATCCCGATAAGGTAAATAGGTTTGTAGCTAGAAAAAAAATCCAATCCACGGTCGTTATTCTGGCAGAGCAAAATCCAAACGACTGGATTGATAAAATTGATAAAGATTGGCAAGGGGCTTTGCCTACCACACTTGTTGTGAATACCAAAACCGGCAAACGAAAATTAGTTCAAAGGGAATTACACGAAGGTGAATTAGAGAAACTGATTTCAGAGGTTCGATAAAAAAACTAAACGTATGAAAACTATTTTCGGAATCTTTTGCGTGGCCCTATTGATTGCGGCCAATACAAACAAAAAAGGATATGAAGTAGGTGATACCGCTACCGACTTCAAATTGAAAAATGTGGATGGTAAAATGATTTCTCTTTCCAACTATAAAGATGCAAAAGGATTCATTGTAATTTTTGATTGTAACACATGTCCCTACTCAAAGGCTTACAATGCGCGTATCATTGCGCTTAATGAGAAGTATTCTTCTAAGGGGTTCCCACTGATTTCAATAAATGCGAATGACGGATCGGGCGATACATTTGATGACATGGTTCGAATAGCCAAAAAGAAGGATTATACATTTCCATATGTTATGGATGAAACTCAGGCTATCGCCAAAGCCTATGGGGCAACAAACACGCCTCACGTTTTTGTACTGGATAAAATGTTAAAGGTTGCCTATATAGGAGCCATCGATGATAACCCTCGCACCGCTGATGAGGTTACCAAACGATACGTTGAAGATGCGATTGACGCTTTGATCGCTCAAAAGCCGGTACCCGTAACTAAAACAAAAGCGATTGGCTGCGGGATAAAATGGAAATAGGATTAACCATTAAGATAAATTAAGAGTTTAAGAACATTATGGTGACCCGACATAATTTCTTAATGAGCTTAATGGTAAAATTTTTACTTATCCCCCACAGGCAACTCAACCTTCTCCCCCCAGATATATTTATTGAACCATTGCCAGTTATGCCAAGTGGCCGCTAACTTTTCTTTAGGCTTGGTAATGCCATGACCAAAGCCTTTATAAACAATCAACTCGGCAGGAACATTTTTATCGCGCAAGCCTTGTAACAATTCATACGCATTCGCAATAGGTACACGTCTGTCAAATTCACCATGCTGAATCAGGGTTGGTGTTTTTGCTTTGTTGATGTTTGTTATGGGCGATGTTTTCTTGTAAATCATTTCATCACTCCATGGAGTTGCCTTTAAATATTGTCTTGTAAAAGGATGAATGTCGGTGTTCACATAGTATGTCATCCAGTTGCTGATACCCGCCCCAACCGAAATTGCTTTAAACACATCGGTGTTTGTTGTTAAAAAGGCTGAGATATAACCGCCCTGGCTCCAGCCCATGCTGCCCATTTTTGTTTTATCGATCAGCCCTTTCTTGTCGAGATAATCAATACCGCTTAGTACATCCCACATATCGCCTACACCCAGGTTCTTAACATTCAACGATCGGAACGCTTCGCCATAGCCTGCAGAGCCTCGATAGTTTGGTCGCAATACCAGACATCCTTTATCTAGCCATTGCAAAACGGGATAAACATAACCTGGCACCGGTGTAGGCGTATCAATACCGGTAGGTCCACCATGAATCATAACGAGCAATGGATATCTTTTTGACGGATCATAATCTTTTGGCTTGTGAAGTACCCCTTCAATGGTAGCGCCATCCTTACTCTTCCAACTAATGACTTCACTCTGCGCTACTTTCCAGTTTTTTGTTTGACCCGTCATATCGGTTAGCTGTTGGCCCGGCTCATTCAGCTTTGAAACAAATAATTCGTTTAATTGGTCATCGGCATGTGCTGTGTAAGCAAGGGTTTGCCCGTCTTTAGAGAATGAGAAATTATAAATCTGATTTGGAGAATTTTTGAAAACAGAATGTGCTCCCGTGGCGGGATCAATGCGATACAAATGCCTTTTTGTTTTGTTCCAGATCGAAGCATAGATACCTGTTTGCTCCCATTTAAATCCCCCTAAATCTTCATCCATGGTTTTAGCTAACTGCCGGGTGGTTTTAGTTTCAATTTGTATTGCGAATAATTTAGAATTCGAATAAAAGTTAGAAGTCGAATCGGAAAGATTCGAAGTGAATAAAATTTCTTTTGAATCAGGCGACCAATCTTCCAATCCATCGGAGCTCGGATTTTTTACTAAGGAAAAAATTTTTTTATCGGCTAAACCAACTAAGGAAATATCCGACTTGAGGAAGGAGTTGATTAATGGGTTAGGCTGATGACCAAAGGCAACAGATTTTCCATCGGGGGAAACCCGGAAAGAAGTGACCGTAAACTTTCCGTCTGTTAGCCGCCTCGCTTTAGGCCATTCTATGCAGCCGGCTTTAACTTTTAAGGAATCTGTTTTCTCATAACAAGGCAACTCGGAAGGATCGGGCAAATCGGGATTGAAATCAATTTGCCAAAGGTGCGAGAGTGTAAATTCTTTATCATCCGCTTCAAACCCACCATATCTTTTCTCTTGCTCTCTTTTGATTTTATCTTCCTTTTCGGATTTAAGAAAAATAAAACTCTGACCAGAGGGGTGCCATTCAAAGTTCGAGATACTTTCCTCTTCGTGAGTAACTGTTCTTGCCTCACCACCATCCATATTGATTATCTGAATTTGGTTTTTATTTCCACGATCGGCCAAAAACGCAATCCACTTTCCATCAGGTGAAAACTCGGCACCGGAACTACTTCCTTTGGTTGTGTTAGTTAATTGAAAGGGCTGACTACCATTTTTACTCAACCAAATTTCTGTATCAAATCGATTTTCATTCCAATCCGTGGTTTGTACAGTATAGATTATATGCTTTCCATCATCCGAAAGTGTAACACTGCCTATGCTGCGCAGCGAAATAACCTCTTCAAAGGTTGGAACATGTTGCGCAAACACGGGTGATGAAAATAAAACAAGCAGTAAGAACAAATAAAGCTTCATACGAGAGAGGTTTGGACTCTTAATGAAGCCAAATTGAAGGGTAATTTAAATTCCTTTTACAGGAATGGATGTATAAATGGATAGGCTCTATTAAGGCACTTACTTTTTCATATCCGTTGGCACGGGAGCGGGTCCATCCGGAATGTATGCCTTGTACACATGACCGCCTTTGCGCTGATCAAACTCTGCGCGCACGTCCTTTCGCAGTTGCTCATTTTCAAAAAGATCTACCATAGTCATGGCCAATGATTTTGCGGCAAGCACCATCCCCTTATGTCCGATAGACATACCACCACAAGCAACAACACTCCAGCCATGCCAGGCGGTATTAGCTGGTGCTGTAGTGGCCAATAAAGTTATTTCGGGTACAATCCAACTAATGTCACCTACATCCGTAGAGCCGCCTACAGGATGTTCCTGCGTTTCTTTGAGCGGATGAATCGTTCCATCAAGACCCGTTTGCTCACCGCCCTGCACTTCCTGAATTTTTTTCGCGAAAGCAATCTCTTCTGGAGTGTATGTGATAGGACCTAAAAACTCAAGATTCTTTTGCAGCGCAGCGGCTCCGGTCCGATTCACCAGTAATTCATAATCGCCTGTCTGTACTGTTATCTTAGCTTCCACTCCTGCAATCATGCCCGCACCTTGTGCAATTTCTTTCACGCGCTCAAATACTTCGGCCACTCCCGTGCGTTTACTATCGCGCACCCACATCCACACTTTTGCATATTCCGGTACTACATTGGGCACATCGCCACCATTCATAATGGCATAGTGCATGCGCACACTAGGACGCACATGTTCGCGCAACATGTTTACTCCATCTGTAAAAGCTTCGAGCCCATCCACCGCACTTCTGCCGTTCCAAGGGTCGGCAGCTGCATGCGCAGCCTTGCCTTTAAACTCAACAATGAAATCAATAATTGCTTGCGAGCTTTGTGTACTAGCTGCAATCTCAACATCCGGATGCCAGTCAAGACAAACATCAAGATCAGCAAAGAGACCTTCTCGCGCCATATAAATTTTTCCACCCACCGCCTCTTCAGCCGGAGTGCCATAAAATCGGATGGTGCCTTTCAGCTTACCTTGTTGAATCAACTCCTTAATTGCAACTGCTGCACCTAAACTTCCCGCACCAAATAAATTGTGGCCACATCCATGCCCACCTGCACCGGGACTGAGTGCTTCCTTGGTTGGTTGTGCTTTTTGTGAAATCCCCGGAAGGGCATCGAACTCACCCATAATTCCAATAATCGGTTTACCCGAACCGTACTCTGCGGTAAACGCAGTCGGCATACCCGCCAATGCACGCTTAACAACAAAGCCTTGCGCTTCGGCATAGTCGGCCAATTCTTTTGCCGATTTGGTTTCACGCAAAGCGGTTTCGGCATACGCCCAAACTTTATCACTTATGGTAATTAACTCTTGTTGATGTTTATCAACAGACTGAATAACCATTGTCTTGTTAGCATTCGTTACCGGTTTCTTTTTTTGACTTATCGCGGCAAGGCTTGTGCAGATTAGGATGAGGGTAAAGAGTTTTTTCATTTAATCTATTTTAAAATAATTTAACACTAAGTTCGAAAAGAAATCACACAGTTTAATGCCAATCTATCAACTCATAATTTTTTACTCTTATCAGTTATTACCTGTGGTAGGTTTTTCACTTTTTCATTGATCGGAATTATGTTCTCTTCAATGATTTGATTCAATTGCTTTGTTGCTGTTTCTGTCTCCTGATTTAACTCTCCCAACCGGTTCATCTGTGGTTGTGTTGGTCGCGCAGTAGCACCATCTACGGCATCCGCCAGATCTGAAATCTCTTCCTTTAAACGCGGACGTTGACGATAGCCCATATTAGGCGGAGGTCTGCGCAAAATTTCATCTTCATACTCTCTTAGTTTTTTAATGGTCACATCAATTTGTTCTTGCGTAGATTTATCCACACCTGCATCGCTGCCAGCAGCCTGTATGCGTTGCTTTAATTCTGTTAACTGTTTGATTGTTTCATCCGTGCGATTAATCAATCTATGCGTTTGCGATAATTGATCGCGCAAAGCAAGTGTTGTTTCAGTTTTCAATTTAAAATCCTGCTCGCTCATTTTTATCCGTGGATCACCCCGAACCGTAATTTTCGTTTCTACTGTTTGACCATTGGCCTTTATTATGGCCGTATAAACACCGGGCGGTACCAAGACCCGAAGTGGCGAACCACCCCAACCACTTTTCACCGGATTATTTAATTTTTCTTCTTCCGTATATCTCAAATCCCAAATGATTCTATTCACTCCGGCTTTCGAAACCGTATCCTTTAAGTTACGAACTGTATTTCCTTTTGCATCCGTAATAGTTACCGTGATAGCTTCTTTCGGATCATTCTTTAGATATAAATTAAGATACGCGCCAAAGTCCGGGTTCTTTGCTTTGTACGCGGCATCGCCTTGCTCTTCTATCAATCCGTAATAATTCCAAAGGGTTGCAGTGCGCGTAGTGAATACCGCCACTTCTTTCCCTGCGATAGAATTATATTCTTCTAGCGGTTGAATATCATCCAACACCCAAAGGCCTCGCCCGTGTGTGGCGGCTACTAAATCATGATCACGCTTATGCACTCGCAAGTCACGCACAGAAACGGGAGGCATGTTATTATTTATCTTCGACCAGGTTTTACCTTTATCCCACGAAGCAAAAATGCCATGTTCCATTCCGGCAAAAAGTAAATTTGCGTTGTGCGGATCTTGCCGTACTACATAACACCAATCTTCAGGCAATCCGTTACTTATCTTCGTCCAGGTTTTACCAAAATCGGTAGTCATAAATGCATACGCCTTGTAATCATCCATGCGATGTTGATCCACAGATACAAACGCAGTACCGGCATCGTGCTCACTGGCATGAATTTTTGAAACCCATGCAAAGGCTGGTAAGCCCGTGATAGAACTCTTCAGGTTTGTCCAGGTTTTTCCACCATCGCGCGTAAGTTGCACATTGCCATCGTCAGTGCCCGCCCAGATCACATCTTTTTGCACGGGCGATTCTGCAATTGTCAAAATGGTGCAATGAAATTCAGCAGCCGTATTGTCTTGATAGATTTCACCGCCCGAAGTTTTTTGTTTTGATTTATCGTTCGTTGTCAGGTCGCCACTGATTTGCTCCCAATTGTAACCTTTATCGCGGCTTCTGAAAATAACATTGCCTCCGGTGTAAACTGTATTCGCGTCATGCGGAGAAATGTGAATAGGCGAATCCCAATTAAATCTGTACTTATGATTTTCAATCGCATCACCTGCCGAACCAATAATTTTTGGATATGGATGGATGGTGCGCACATTGCCCGTGTTGGTATCAACATGATAAATTACGCCTCCTTGTAAGTTTGCGTAAACTTCATTCTCCTGGCCCGGAATGGGCACAGCATAATAGCCATCGCCATAGGCAATCTGTTTCCAATCGCGTTTTAAAATTCCTACACGGTGCAGCGAATTACTGGGGCCTGTCCAGGTGCCATTGTCTTGCAATCCGCCATAGACAAAATAGGGATCGCGATTATCGAGAAAGAGTTGATAGAATTGCGAAAGCTCAACATTGTTGATTGTTTGAAAGGTTTTGAAACCATCATACGAAACCCGGAAACCACCATCATCACCACTCAAAACATGATTTGAATTTTTTGGATCAATCCACAGCGCCTGATTGTCGCCATGCTGCCCATCGGCAACACCTTTAAAAGTGCGACCGCCATCCGTTGATTTACTCATGCCACCAGAGAGCGTATAAAGCACTTCCGGATTCGAAGGATCTACTTTTACATCACTATAATAAAACGGCCGGAAGTTCAAATCACGATCGTCATTAACCATGCGCCAACTATCGCCACGATCATCTGATCGAAACAGTGTTCCTCCATCTTTAAATTCAGTAATTAAATAAACTGTATTCGGCTGGCTTTGCGCGATGGATACACCAATACGTGCCATTGGGTTATCGGGTAATCCGTTTTTATGAGAAATTTTACTCCAGGTTTTGCCGCCATCCATCGTTCTATACAAAGCGGTTTTTTCTCCACTGTCATCAAAGCGCCAAGGCTTGCGACTAAACGTCCACATGCCTGCATACATCACGCGGGGGTTATTCCATTCAATTGTAATATCTGAGCACCCGGTTTTTTCATCGATATATAAAACTTTAGTCCACGTCTTTCCTCCATCTTCTGTACGAAAAACTCCACGATCTGTATTCGGTCCCCACTCACGACCCATAGCGCAAACACAAGCGGCATCCGGATTTCTTGGGTCAACAACAATCCGCTTAATGCGATCCGTTTTTTCCAAACCCAAATGATTCCAGGTCTTTCCACCATCGTTTGACCGATACACACCATAGCCATAGCCTACGCTGTTGCGTGGATCGCCTTCGCCTGTCCCTAAGTAAATTACTTCAGAATCGCTTGGTGCAATAGCAATATCACCAATAGAATATGCTTTTTGATCGGTGAACATGGGGGTCATGGTTACGCCACCATTGGTTGTTTTAAAAACACCGCCATCGGCACCGCCAACATAAAAGGTAGTGGGATCACCCGGTATGCCTTCAATATCCGTTACACGGCCACCCATGTTGGCTGGACCAATTGGCCGCCACTTCATATTTTTTAATGTTTTGTCGGGTGTTGTTGTTTGAGCTGAGAGAGGCAAGCAGAACAACACAATACTTAGTGTAGATAAAATTCTGAAATAAGATTTCATACAGGTTAAGGTTTATTAACATTTGAGATTAGCGAAAGCACCTCGTATATCAAACTAGTTTGGGATGGACATTTTTCAAACCACGCAAGCGGTAATTTTCTGGTTTGAAGCCAACCTTTGCACAGAATTTTGCGTCTAAAATGCATACCTTTATTTCAGATATGAAAGCCTCATTTATTACTTTACTGATTAGCGGTGCTTTAGTTCTATCGGGATGTGAGGAAGAGGCGTTTGTGATGACTTGCGATCAATCGGTAACCGCAACGGTTAGAGATCTTACAGGTTTGGATGGTTGCGGCTATGTGTTTGAACTGGTCGATGGTAGCAGACTTGAGCCTCAAATGTTAGGCTGGTGTGGTACTCCGCCCCTTGCTAAAGAAATAACAGAAAATCCGCTTTACAATTTCGAGTTTGTTGATGGTAAGAAGGTTAAAATTGCTTACGAGGAGATTCCAGATACCGCCAGCATTTGTATGGTTGGAAAAATTGTGAGGATCACTTGTCTAGAGGAAATATCTTCGGTTTCTGAGTAAGTAAAAATTTATTCTCCCGGTTAATCTAAAAGGAAGTACTGGCACCACCACCACCCGAATCGCCACCTCCTCCAGTATCCGTATTAATATTACCCGGTTGATTACCACCCATGGTTTGGGAAATTAACAGCGCCTCCACATTCATAGCACCCCATTTCGAGGCCATTAGATTTTCGCAGGTGAATCCTGCGCGAATAACTTTAAGATAACGCATGAGCAGAATGGCTATCCCCACCAAAATGATTCCTGATACAGTAAGTGTAATTTCTGTGTGCCCCAAACTATAGTAGTATTTAAACGTAAAAACAGAAAAGGCCAAAACAAGCAGACTCACGCGTAGCAAAACGATGTCTCTCCGGTTAACCCCAAAATATAAAAAGCTTAGGGGAATGATGATCGTAAAAAAGTAAAACAGATAAGCAAAGGGAATATCGGCTCCTTCTTCCAACGATAAGTCCATCAGGTTTACACTCAGTTCGCGCACTACGAGGTAATTGCCGCTTAGGTAAACTAACAACAAGCAAATCGTTTCAACAATTAACAAGTTGTAGTGCCATACATTTAATTCCATTCGCTGCTGAAGTCTTTTTGTTATAAAGTAAATGGCTGTAAAGATTCCAATAAATACAAAGGGTATAATCTGCTTTAAAATTCCACCGGCCTCAAAGCAATTGTAAAACACAATAGCCGCAAGAGAAGCTGTCGCTAAAGCGGTCGTGATTAGGTCAAGATACCGGATGGCTGCAAAGGTGAAAACCAGCAGACATGCCAGCAGAATCAACTGCGCATTATCAAAATCAACTAATCCTGCGACTCCGCCAATAATAAATCCGCAGGAGTGGTATAGAATTGCTTCGGTTACCCCCGACTTATAATGATTTTTTACAATGAAAATTTTTTCAAGAGCGACCAAAGAAGCAATGCCATACAGAATACATAGTATTGCGATTCCGGTTTGACCGACCTGAAGAACCATCAGCGTCAAGAGACCCGTTACCCCCGAGATGGCTACCAGTGCTGCAACAAAAAGCAATAGTCGAATAATTATATTCGGATGATAGAACGGAACTTTATACGCTTCGTCAATGAATGACCGTTGATCCTCAGTAATAAAACTATGTTTAGCCCAACGCTTTGCTTCTTTTATTACGGCCAGGTTATAAACCCACAGCAGATTATACGCACTCTTCATCTTTTCTTAAGTAAATTTTTTGACTTTATGATGAAGTAAATGAATCCGCCACACGAGGCAATCGAATATAAAAACCAAAGGCTGGGCTCGAACTCAAAAAGAGTTTCAGCCAATAAGTAGGTGGTAGCAACATAGCCCGCAACAAAAGCATATAGCAAAAACAAAAATGATTTTCTCAAACTCGCCTGGTACCACGCAAAGTAGCAGCCCACAAAAATGAGTGCGGCATAAATCAGATACACAGGCTCATCAATAAAGAGACCTGCCACCGAACCAACAAAAAATATGAGCATGCAAAAATTATAATACGTAAAAGCAAAATGCTTTTTGATTTCTTTCCTTTCCAGAAAAAAAGTAACCCCACCCACTATTATGGAAAATACAATAGCGGTGATGTGTAGATTTGAATCGGAAAAGAAATCGTTGCTATACCATTTTTGTGGCGAAACACAAATGCTCCAGAAAGACGCCAGCGCGGTAATAGCCAGAGAAAGAATGCCCAGATGATCGTATCGATAGGCCAGATAAAAAAAGAATGCAGCCGTAATTAATGTGCTCCAACCCAGGTGCTCATCAAACGTACTGTATTGAAATTGTAGGTAGCCTTGTATGGATACAAATAGCAGTGTTCCGGCCAATAGAACATAGTCGAAGTAGGGTGTTGGCGATGTTACGTTCTCGTTAGAATAATCGATACCGTACTTAATAACATACCAGAAGCAAACGATCATGGTAATTGATAGTAAAATGATGCTAATCAAATGACCTAGCTCGCCAATGTTTTGGTAGATGAGTAGGCCGGCACCCGTTGTAAAAAGCATCACCCCGAGATAGAGTAATGTGCGCAACTCATAAAAAACTGAAACTACTCTTCCCGAAGTAATTACTTCAATCTTTTCGAATAGATCTTGGGTGATCAATCCTTTCTCCAAGAGTTCGTGTGGAGTGTTTCGGGTCATTTATTAGCAGGCAAATACATATACTCTAATGTTACATTAAGCATCGCCTTCAGTCCTGTAAGCAAAGCACTTTCATCAATCATAAAATCGGGGGTGTGGTGCGAAGGCACCGTGCTGGGATCCTGATTGGGAGGCATAGCGCCTACGAAGAAGAACAAGCCCGGCACTTTCTTTTGGTATTCAGAAAAATCTTCTGAGCCGGTGATGGCGGGGATTTGCATTACCTTTTCCTTTCCGGCAGCGCGAACTAAACTCGGTACCATTTTTTCAGTAAGGGCAGGATCGTTATACGTTAATGGAAATTTCTTATCAATAGATACTTCAGCTGTTGCTCCAGCACTTTCTGCAATTTTAGTAGCCGTCAATCTTATCTTCTCGTGAATTTTATCCTGCATCTCAACATCCAACGTTCGGATGGTTCCTGCCATCACAGCCTCCTCAGGAATAATGTTTTCGCGAATACCCGATTGAATTCTTCCTACTGTAATCACAGCTGCTTCTTTCGTTAAATCTGTTTGTCGGCTTACTATAGTTTGAAGGCCACTTATTATTTGCGCGCTTACAACAATTGGATCAATACTCATCCACGGGGACGAACCATGCGCTTGTCGCCCTTTTACTTTAATAGAAAACCAATCGGCCGCAGCCATCATGCCTGCCGGTTTGTAGGTAATAACTCCCAGCGGAGAAATGGATATAATGTGCATTCCAAAAATCACATCTACTTTAGGATTTTCAAGCACGCCTTCCTTTACCATCAACGCGGCTCCGCCTTCTTCACCGGCCGGAGCTCCTTCTTCTGCCGGTTGAAAAATAAACTTCACGGTACCTTTCAGGTCTGCTTTATTCTTTGAAAGAATTTCTGCCACACCCATCAGGATGGCCGTATGCGTATCGTGGCCACACGCATGCATCACACCGGTTTCTTGTTCGTTGTAAGTAGTTTTTACTTTAGATGCGAAGGGTAAACTATTTCTTTCCGTTACAGGCAACGCATCAATATCCGCGCGCAGCGCAATTACAGGCCCGGGCTTCGCTCCTTTTAGCAGGGCTACTACTCCCGTTTTGGCCACGGGATATTGTACTTCCAATCCAAGTTTTTTTAAGTGCTCGGCTATATACGCTCCGGTTTTTACTTCGCGATTTGATAGTTCAGGAAACTCGTGAAAGTGTCTGCGCCATTGAATCACATTGGCTTCAAGCTCACTAGCCTGTTGATCAATTTTTGTTTGCAGTTTAGGATTTACCTGCGCGAATGAATGGAGGATTGCTACGGAGAAAATGAAGGTGAAAAGGTTTTTCATAATTTGGCTTGAGTTGAGAGTAAATTGAACCACGAAGGCACCAAGGTCACGAAGTTAACACAAAGAATTTCTACTTTTTTGCGTTCATATAATCTAAGGTAAGGTGCAGAAACGCTTTGACACCCGTAGTCAAAGCTTTTTCATCAATCATAAAATCGGCTGTATGGTGTGTCGGCTGTTTCTCTAATTTCATATCAGCCGGGTAGGCTCCCAGAAAAAAGAAAAAGCCCGGCACTGCGCGTTGAAAGAAAGAGAAATCTTCGGCCATGGTAACGGGTACCGTGATTTTTACATTATCTGTGCCTGCAGCACGCACTAAACTGGGCGACATTTGTTCTGTTAATTTAGGATCATTCACCGTTGCCGGATACATGATCTGAATATCCACTTCGGCTTTTGCGCCTGCACTCTCAGCAATTTTAGTGGCTGTGCGAATTATATCCCGATGAATCTTTTTCTGCATCTCATCATCAAAGGCACGAATGGTTCCTTCCAACAAAGCCTCCTCAGGAATAATATTTCTGCGAATGCCCGCGTGCATACTGCCAATAGTAATTACTGCACCCGCTTTAGTAAGCTCTGTCTGTCTGCTCACGATAGTTTGAAGTCCATTTATAATTTCTGCCGAGATTACAATGGGATCTACGCTATCCCACGGAGTAGCGCCATGGGCTCCCTGGCCCTTCACTTTAATATCAAATCCATCTACAGAAGCCATCAATCCGCCTGAGCGATAGGCCAACTGACCCGAAGGCAACAATGATTGAATGTGCAATCCAAAAATGGCATCCACTTTCGGATTTTCAAGTACGCCTTCTTTCACCATCAGTTCAGCCCCCGATACGCCATCGCTAACAGGCGCGCCTTCTTCGGCTGGTTGAAAGATAAATTTGACGGTCCCCTTCAATTCACTTTTATTCTTTGAAAGAATTTCGGCTGTAGCCAATAAAATAGCCATGTGCGCATCGTGTCCACACGCGTGCATCACTCCTGTTTCCTGCCCATTGAAGGGCACTTTTACTTTTGATGCGAACGGCAATGAATTTCGCTCGGTAACCGGCAAAGCATCAATATCCGCACGCAAGGCAATAACGGGGCCGGGTTTACTTCCTTTCAAAATGGCTACTAATCCGGTTTTTGCAACCGGATATTGAACATCCAGTCCCAGTGCTTTTAATTGATTCGCGATTCGCTCGCCAGTTTTCTCTTCGCGATTCGACAATTCGGGATGTTCATGAAAATATCTGCGCCACTCTACAATCTTTGGCTCAAGCTCCTTTACTTGCTGATCAAGTTTTAATTTTAACTTGGCATCAATTTGAGCGATGGCTAATATTGCAAAAAGCGAGAGACAGGCTGTAACACAAAATTTCTTCATAGGTTTGAGTAATTTGAGTCAAGGTATAAAAAAGAGATTCTGAACAAAAGCGATCGTGTATGCAATGGATCAAAATCTTTGCGGGAAACGAGGAGGCCAACAACACCCTAATTGAAAATAAGCCACAACTCGTAGTGGTAAATGGAAAAAGAATTTGTTTGGTGAAACATGAGGGAAAATTTTTAGCCGTGAGTGATCGCTGTACGCATAATGGCGAATCGTTGAGCAAGGGAAAGGTGAATCATTTAGGTGAGATCGTCTGCCCTTGGCATGGCCATCAATTTAATCTTAAAAGCGGCCGCGAAATTCAGGAACGTTCTTCTGATCTGGAGTGCTTTCCGGTTAAAGTAGAACAATCGGGCTTTTATCTGGGTCTCTAATTCTCAACAATAGAGATGAAAGTCAATCGTTATTTATCAAATACTGTCCTCGTGAAAATCTTTCTCTCTCTTTCCATTACTCCTATTCTATTGATTGCACAACCCGCGGTTGAAAAAGATTTATTAATTAATCGGCTGTCGATCGTTGAATCCGTTCCTGAAAAACTGTTAGCGGAACGTTCTGTTGTTCTCTATGAATCGAACATCACATCAAAAGAATTACAAGAAACTCAAAAGGCGTTTCAACAAACTGGTATTGATGCCGTTGCCTATTTTGTTATCGATCATATTCTGGCTGGGGCCGACCCGCAAAAAGCCTTCTCCACTTATTTGATTACCCGAAATGTTTCGTTCATTATAATATTCAGTAAAGAAAAACAAACCTACTCGTTTACCTTCGCTCCATTTAATAACAAGATTGATTTGGTGAATAACGGTGTCTCTGCCTGGCAGCAGAAGGGAAACGTTCTGAATGAAGTTCTACTGACCACCTACCGGTTTGCCGTGAGCGATCAAAAAAAACAAAATCTACTTATTAATGATGTTCCCGAAACTGACATTGCCCTTAAATACTTTGTTGGCCGGAGAACAGAAACCTATACAGCTATGGTTAAATCTTTTAAAGTAGCTGTGCCAAAATTTGGAAACGAAAAAGACGATGCTGTGTTGGAGCAACTTCTAAAAGAATATTTTCCGGTTAAATACGAACTGGTTGATCCTGCCTTAACTGAACGAGAGCTGGAAAGCAAAGGATTTATTACTGTGCTTCGTTTTGTACATACGCGCGGCATTGTAGCCAAGCAAATTCTTGACTACGATCTTTCGCAAATGGCAACTTCTATTGCGTCCGTTGCTATGGTGAATGGAGAGGCTCAATTAAAAACAATTCCTGCAGAGGAAACGATTTATAAATTCTATATCAAGCATCTGGAGTATGGAAATCTTTTTCTCGGTAATAAATGGGATGCCGATCGCACCTGGCAAGCCGCACTCGCTAATCATTTGCAACTAATGCGGATGGATTTGAAATACTAGTCGCGCTTATGTTGTTCTATTTCGTTTCGAAATGAAAATGGCCGCCAGAATTAGTATGCTCAAAAAAACGTAGCCATTAAAGTGAAAATCCGGAAAGGCATTATGCCACCCGTGGCCCCATCCAAAAATGCCATGAAATATTGCTTTAAATATTCCGGCAAGTACACCAATCACGGCCCCGAACACACCGGCCACAATTCCTATTGCGCCACCGATCAAACCAATAATTAATCCGAAAAATCCCATCCCTAATCCAAACCAAAGTGGAAAGGTGAATACTATAAGTAGGGTGATGATAATAACGGAAGGTCGGCTCATACTTTAAGGTTTCTGTATGCCCTACAAAAATCATTCACGTATTTGCAAATCGGCTTTTTGCGACTAAAACGCATATTTAGTTATTCTGAATTTGTAAAAGTGTTGAAAAATGAACACTCGATTCGCAATAGTGCACACCAAATGATTACCGCTTGTACCAAAGTCTCTTATCGCCATTTAGCGGAATAATCTTTTTATTAACTTTCCTTTATCACAAAATCTTGTAACCCTTCATTTATGAAATTCATCATACGAATAACTCCCTTGTTTGCACTGTTGCTTACTTCCATGCAATGTATAAGCCAACAAAAAAATACAGTAACTCCGTCTGGTTTCACTTCCGAAACTTTCTCGGGGCTTAAGTTGCGCGCTATCGGTCCGGCAGTTACTTCTGGTCGGATTTCTGATTTTGCCGTGAACCCTACGAACATGAGTGAATACTATGTTGCCACCTCATCAGGCGGTGTATGGAAAACAACAAACAAAGGCGTTACCTACAATCCGATTTTTGATAGTCAGGGATCTTACTCGATCGGTTGTGTTACGTTAGATCCCTCTAACTCAAGTGTGGTATGGGTTGGCAGTGGCGAAAACAACAATCAACGCGCGGTATCCTACGGAGATGGTGTTTATAAAAGTGAAGATGCCGGCAAGTCGTGGAAAAATATGGGGTTGAAAAACTCCGAACACATTTCCGAAATAGTTGTGCATCCAACAAATCCAAACATAGTATTTGTTGGTGCATACGGGCCGGTTTGGAGCGAAGGAGGTGAGCGCGGTGTTTATAAATCAATAGATGGTGGAACTACCTGGGCACTGGTTAAATCTGTGAGTGCATACACCGGTTGTAACGATTTAGTTATGGATCCGCGAAACCCCGATGTTTTGTATGCCGCTTTTCATCAGCGCATGCGAAAAGTGTTTACCTACATTGGCGGTGGTCCTGAGTCTGCCATTTACAAAACTACCGATGGGGGAACTACCTGGAAAAAGCTGGAAGGTGGATTGCCCGATGGTGATAAGGGACGAATAGGGTTAGCTATCAGTTCGGTTAACCCGGATGTATTGTACACCGTGGTGGAAGCCAATGGCGACAAGGGCGGAATATATCGATCAGTGGATAAAGGGGCGAGTTGGGAAAAGCGCAGTTCTTTTTCAACATCCGGAAACTATTATCAGGAAGTTACTTGCGACCCGGTAGATGTAAATAAAATTTATATCACCGACACCTATTATAAAGTGAGTACTGATGGTGGAAAAACTGTTAGCAACCTAGGCGAATTGAATAAACACATAGACAATCATTGTATCTGGATTGATCCCAATAATGGCGATCACCTTCTGGTGGGTTGCGATGGTGGCATCTATGAAAGTTGGGATTTTGCAAAGACCTGGGATTTTAAATCAAATCTTTCTGTAACTCAATTCTATAAAGTTTCTACTGATAATGCTTCCCCATTTTATGGTGTTCATGGAGGAACGCAAGATAATCTAAGCCTTGGCGGGCCCAGTCGAACAACTTCCGCTAACGGAATAACCAATGCCGATTGGTACATAACTTCTTTGGGCGATGGATTTGAAACGCAGGTTGATCAGTCCAACTCCGACATTATTTATGCACAAAGTCAGTATGGTGGTTTAAATCGTTTTGACAGGAAGAGTGGCGAATATTTACCTATCAAACCCATAGAAAAAGAAGGGGAGGAAGCCTACCGCTGGAATTGGGACGCGCCTCTGTTGATCAGTCAGCATAGCAATACAAGATTATATTTTGGAGCAAATAAATTATTTCGCACAGACGATCGCGGAGACTCATGGACAGTGATTAGTCCCGATCTCAGCCGACAAATAGACCGGAATAAGCTGGAAGTGATGGGCAAAATCTGGTCTGTGGATGCCATTTCAAAAAATGGAAGTACTGATATTTTTGGACAACTTACCTCAGTTGCAGAATCGAAGCAAGATCAAAATCAGATTTGGGTTGGCACCGATGACGGGCTAATTCATTTGACTACTGATGGGGGAAAGAATTGGACGAAGTTTGATAATCTTCCGGGTGTGCCCGCGATGAGTTATGTTCATCAAATTGTTTCTTCGCTTCACAATAAGAACACCGCGTATGTTTGTTTCAATCATCATCGCTATGGCGATTTCAAACCCTATGTGCTTAAAACAACCGATGCGGGTAAAACCTGGAAATCCATTAGCAGTAATTTACCAGTACGAGGCAGCGTATATTCAGTAGCGGAAGATCATGTTGATCCAAATCTTCTCTTTGTTGGAACAGAGTTTGGATTATTCTTTTCAACAGGTGGTGGTCAAAGCTGGACGCAACTAAAAGCAGGATTGCCAACAATAGCTGTGCGCGATCTTGAAATACAGAGAAGAGAAAGTGATCTTGTGCTCGCGACCTTTGGGCGTGGATTTTATGTTTTGGATGATTATTCTCTCCTACGGAATCTAAAGCAGGACGATTTTAATAAATCCGCCATTATATTTCCTGTAAAAGAAAGTTTGATGTTCATCGAACGTTTTCCGCTCGGCCTCCGCGACAAAGGCCATTTAGGGAGCAGTTATTTTTCTACACCTAATCCGGCCGTGGGCGCTGTATTCTCTTATTACCTGAAAGATGATATCAAAACACTAAAGCAAAAGAGAGAAGCTGCCGAAAAATCTAAATATGAAAAAAAGCAAAAGGTATATTACCCAAGCATGGATACACTTCGAATGGAAGATCAACAACCCGAACCCTATTTACTCTTTACAGTTAAAGATGATGGCGGGCAAGTAGTTCGACATTTAAAAGCCCCCGCAAAGAAAGGGTTGCAACGCATAGTATGGGATTATCGATATGGAACCTCCGCGCCTGTTAACCAGAGGCGCACATTAGCCCCCGATCAACTTTTTGGTGGGGTGGAAGAGGGCCATTTGGCATTACCGGGAAAGTATTCCGTATCTCTTTCAAAATTTGATGATGGAATTTTAACAGAGTTGGTTGCTCCCGTTTCGTTTTCATTTAAACTTCTTGAACAAGGTAGTATCCCTACAGATATGAACAACAATGTTCAGTTCTATAAACAAGTAACCGAAATTCGACTGGCTGTTACAGCTGCTAATGACCTAGTAAACAACATGGATCAAAGAATTAAAAACATTCAGATAGCTGCGCTTGATATGCCCGCTTCCGCTAAAGCCGTCTTAGAAAAAAATGTTTCTATTTCTAAACAACTCGCAGAGGTTAAAATAAAATTGTTTGGCGATCAGAGCAAAGCCCGTAGAGATTTTGAAACACTACCTTCCATCAATGAAAGGGTTTCAGGTATTGAAGGAAGTGTTTGGAGTTCTACCGCACCCATCCCTAAAACTTTTAAAGACTCTTATGCGACAGCGGCCAAACAGTTTTCTCCCTTGTTAGATGAATTAAAAGCTATCGATAATGCTATCGAACAACTGGAGAAGGAATTAGAAATCAATAACGCCCCCTATACCCCGGGCCGGTGGCCTGATTGGAAAGGAAACTAAATTGGTGATGTTAGCTCGGGATTAATTAACTGCGTTTGCGGTAATTCCATACTGCCAACCCATTAAAAATTAAACCAAAGAGCAACACTTTTAACAAATGAAATCGAATGTCGAACAGGTTACTGCCTTTCAGAACAACCATTCGCATCACTTCAATAAAATAAGTGACTGGATTAAATTTTGTAAAAGTTTGGGCCCATTGAGGCATGCTGTCAATTGACGTATACAATCCGCCCAGCAAAATAAAAATCATCATCATAAAAAAGGAAAGGAGCATAGCTTGCTGCTGTGTGTTCGCAAAGGTTGAAACCAACAATCCCAATCCTAAAATGGAAATCAAATAGACACCTGTAAATATATAAATAGTCAACAGGCTTCCGGTTGGCACAATGCCGTAGGCTATTCTGGATATTAATAACCCGATGGTAAGCACAACAAAACCTAAAACCCAAAAAGGTATCAGCTTCCCTAAAATGAATTGATGCTTGCGTATAGGGGTTACGTTGATTTGTTCAATCGTGCCAATTTCCTTTTCCTTTACAATATTTAATGCGGTGAGAAATGCGCCTACCATGGTAATCAGAATCACCAAAATGCCGGGCACCATAAAATATCGATAATTCATTAACGGATTAAACCAATTGATGAATGCAATCTCTATAGTCGGATGCGCATTTTGTCTGGGCACTTGAATCCATTGCAAGCGCACCTCCTGATTAAAATCGTTGATAACCGAGCGCAGGTAGGCCCCACCCAAATTTGCCTTTACGCCATTGATCGCGTTGATAGCCAGAAAGAGCTCCGATTTATTTTCTCGAATCAAATCCTTTTCAAACGAATTGGGAATTTGCAAGATCAGATCCGCTTCATCATGCTCAACACGGAGCAGCGCATCTTCGTAAGAATCCGAGTAGTCAACTAAGGTGAAATATTCGGTAGCGGTAATTTTACTGATCAATTTTTGAGAGTATGAAGAGTGATCATAATCTACCACACACACCTTTACATTTTTAATTTCGTAATCTGCCGCCAGGGGCATGATAAGCAACTGAACGGCCGGCATCATAAACATCATGCGTAAGATGGCTGGGTTTCGGAAGATCTGGCGAAACTCTTTCTCCAATAAGATTAAGAGCGCTCTCATTCCAAACGGGTTTTAAAGTTCTTGATACTAATTCCCATGAAGAACACCGTCATGCCCAATAATATCAACGTCTCTTTCCAGATATGTTCAAAGCCAACGCCTTTGATCATAATGTTGCGCACTATGATATAAAACCATTTGGCTGGCACGATATTAGAAAATACTCGAAGTCCTGTGGGCATATTTTCGATCGGAAACATAAAACCACTCAGCATAATAGTGGGAAGAAAAAGGCCCATCAAAGAAATTAACATGGCAACCTCTTGTGAGTTGGAGATGGAAGAAATTAACAAGCCGAGCGCCAATACGGTAATGGTAAACATCAAACATTCCGTTACCAGTAAAAATAAACTTCCCCGAATAGGTACATCTAATGCATAAACGCTCAGTAATAAAATGCTCGCAATGTTTACAGCCGATAGCAAAAAGTAAGGGACCATCTTCGCGATTATAACCCGTATGGGTATAATAGGCGATACCAAAATTATCTCCATGGTCCCCATTTCCTTTTCCCGCACAATCGAAATAGACGTCATCATGGCGCACACCAACATCAGCACCATAGCCATAACACCAGGCACAAAGTTATATGACCCCTTAAGTTGTGGATTATACAACATGCGGGTTTCGGTGTTAATTAAATAAGGAATCTCTGGACTATTTCGTATGCCCCTTTGATAGTCGAGAATAACTGCCGTGGCATAATTGATTAACGTGTTAGCGGTGTTCGGGTCGGTAGCATCTCCAATTAATTGAATGGCCACCTTGTTTGTGTGATTAAGTTGCTCCTGAAAGTTCTCAGGAAATACAACGGCCATTTTGATATCTCCCGACTGAAAGGAAGGAACTAATTTAGAGTTATCAGAAATATTTTCAACTACGTCAAAGTAACGGCTGGCTTCTAACTGATGAATAATGGCTGAGGTAGTCTCATCTTTTGAATTATCCAAAATACCAATGCGCGTATTTTTTACTTCGTTGGTAAGTGCAAATCCAAAAATTAATATCTGCATGATGGGCATGCCAAACAGAATAAGCATAGTGCGCTTATCACGCCATACGTGCAAAAATTCCTTTCTTACAAAAAATAGAAACTGCATCATTCGTTTTGTTGCCGGTTACTTGTTGTTGTTCGTCTGTCTTATTGAAGAATGAATAACCCTCAACGAATACTAATCATCCCCCCGCTTTGCGCCTCTTGCCAGTTGCAAAAACACGTCTCCCATATCTTTGGCCGAGTAATTCTCTTTCAATTCATTAGGGGTACCTAAGGCCGCAACTTTTCCATCCACCATAATAGAAACCCGGTTACAATATTCTGCTTCATCCATATAATGCGTGGTGGCAAAAACAGTAGTTCCGCGATTAGCTGCTTCAAAAATCATAGCCCAGAATTCTCTTCGTGTGATGGGATCCACGCCACCTGTAGGCTCATCCAAAAAAACAATCTTTGGATCGTGAATCATCGCCACGGAAAAAGAAAGCTTTTGTTTCCAGCCTAGAGGCAATGAGCGAACTAATGCATTTAACTTGTCTTCTATACGTAATGTCACTGCCAGTCGCTCTGTTTTCTCCTTAATCTCGGCATTGGTTAATCCATAAATGCCTCCATAAAATCGGATGTTCTCTTTTATGGTTAAATCTTCGTACAGCGAAAATTTCTGACTCATGTAACCAATACTCTTTTTAATTTCCTCTGCTTGTTTGTAGAGATCGTAACCCGCAACTATTGCATCCCCACTTGTAGGCATGGAGAGTCCACACAACATGCGCATAGCTGTTGTTTTGCCAGCACCGTTGGCTCCTAAAAAACCAAAAATCTCACCCTGGCTTACATCAAAAGTTATGTGATCAACAGCTGTAAATGCGCCAAACTGTTTCGTAAGATTTTGTACGGAGATTGCCTTCATTTTTTCTCTTTGCCCATTAACTCCATGAAACTATCTTCAATGCCCGCGCTTATTTTATCAAACACTATGTTTGTGTGCCCCATTGACACCAGCCGATTTTTAATATCCTCAACGTGCTGATTATTATCCATGAATGTTACATGATGAACTTGCCCAAATGGAAAGCAAGACTTTACCTCAACCTGATTGCTCAAGTCTACCAGTAACTTATACATGTTGGTTGCCCTGGTAGACCAAAGAGTACCATCAAATTTTTCAGTGATCCTTTGGGGCGTTTCAATATCAAGAATGCTTCCCTCTTGAATAAGCGCCACCCGGTCGCATAAATCAGCTTCATCCATATAGGGTGTAGAAACCAGAATGGTTATTTTTTGCTGTTGAAGGTTATGTAACAATTCCCAAAACTCCTTACGGGATACAGCATCTACGCCTGTAGTCGGCTCATCCAAAAATAATACAGAAGGTTTGTGAATAAGCGCACAGCTTAGTGCTAACTTTTGTTTCATCCCACCAGAGAGGGCTCCAGCTTTTCGGGTTTTAAATTTTTCTATCTGAACATAGATATCTTTTATCAAATCATAATTCTCTTCAATCGATGTATTGAAAAGCGTGGCAAAGAACTGTAGGTTCTCCTCTACCGTTAAATCCTGATAGAGAGAAAACCGTCCGGGCATATACCCAACACGTTTTCTTATCTCCTTATAGTCGGCAATCACATCAAGTCCATCCACATAGGCCGAACCTTTGTCGGCCAACATCAGCGTGGTGAGGATTCTAAAGAGTGTTGTTTTGCCTGCGCCATCGGGACCTATCAAACCAAATAATTCACCTTGTTCCACCTCAAATGAAATTCCGCGCAAAGCAGTAACCGTTGACTTCTCAACTTTAAATGTTTTATGAATATCCTTTATTGCTACCGCTTTCATCAATTAAACTTCACCTCACCATACATGCCTAACTTCAAATAGCCATCATTTTTTACGTCAATCTTTATAGCATAAACCAGATTCGCGCGCTCTTCTTTTGTTTGAATTGTTTTGGGTGTAAACTCAGCTTTATCTGATACCCAGAAAATTACTCCTGAATATTTTTTATACTCCCCATTGGGGGAGTCGACATAAACTTCAACTTGTTGTCCTAGCTTTATTTGTGATAATTGACTGCCTGAAATGTACGCACGTAAAATAATGGTACTCAAATCGGCAATTTTATAAAGTGCCTTGCCGGGATTAACTACTTCGTTTTGCTTCGTGTATAGAGTTAGCACCGTGCCATTGATCGGATTTAAAATTTGAGATTTTACAATCTGATCCTCCACCTGTTCAAGCTGAGCTTGCATAGGTAGTGTTTCGCTTTGCAATGATTGTTTTGTAATCGTTAATGTCGATTGGGAGGCTGTGTATTGGCGTTTTAACAAATCCAACTGAGCATTAATATCATCCAATTGTTTTTGCGTAGCGGCATCATCTTTTAGAAGATTTTCAATTCGCTTCTTTTCACGTTGAGTCGTTTCTATCTGTTCGGTGATGGAAGCTAACTGCACCATGGCATTGGGTTGTTTTGCCTCGATAGCACGAATTGAGTATTCTAATTGCTTTTTCCGCAAATACAGTTGGGTGGTGTCAATCAGTCCGACAACGGCTTTTTCTTTTAATTCTGTGCCTTCCTCCACCGCGAGTTGAACAATTTTACCGGATGCTTCTGCGGAAATAATAATTTCATCGGCTTCGAAGTTTCCGGTCGCATCAAAGTCTGATCCATTTTGATCGCAAGCGACTGCAACCAAAACTGTTACCGCCAATAAAAAATAATTTCTTTGCATGGGTGTTCCATTTTAATTTCCTGTTGTTACTTGTTGTGCATATTGCGTCATCAGTAATTGAATCTGATGAATTATTAAATTTTGCCGGGCCTGGTCTTCCGCATTTAGCTCTCTCAAATAATCATTGGCTGCAATTACCCCGTTTTCAAGTTGGGCTTTGGCGGTAGCTTTAATGCGTGCCCTTAATACGATAAGCTTGTCATCAAGTTGAATCAGTTCGTTGAGTTTGTTTATATCACTTGTCTGTTGCCGAAGCGATAGGTTGGTATTAAATAAAAAAGTCTCCTTTTGATAATTGAGCGATTGAAGGTTTATGTCCAGTAATTGCTTGTCACGATTAGTATTATAGAAACCACCTAGATTCCAATTGAATCGTATGCCCCCCAGATAATAAGTATCAAATTCATTTAATAACATATTCAACCCAGGCCTTCCATAACCTGCCTGTGCAAAGAGATTTACACGCGGAACAACCTTTGTGTTACTAACTTGTTGTTGTGCAGATAATAATTGGCCTTGAAAGTTGTAAAGTGAAATTTCAGGACGCGTAACCAAGGGTTCGCTTTCAAAAATTAAAGTCTGAGGTTTGAGTAAAACCGTTAATTCAGAAAGATCTTGCTGAATAAAAATGCCCAGCATTTGAAGATAGGCAAGCCGGGCAGATTTCAATTCTACTCTTCGCTGTTCGGTTTTATAAAGTTCAGCCTGAAGAATATCAGCATTTGTTTTGAACGCGGTACCATTACGGATAGCCGACTCCATTTTTAATAAACTGTTTTCAAGATCCTTTCGAATCAAATCAACTTGCACCAATTGTTCATTAATCAATAGGGCACCGAAATATATCTGATTGATCCTTTCTTTAATTTTATACAACTCAACTTCTATTTTTTGATCCTCGACTTGTGCTGCGGTTTCTTGTAAAGCACTATTTCTTTTTGTTGTTCCACCGTCATAAATCGATTGATTAAGATCTAAAAATAACTTGTACTGATCTTTCGAAAGTGGTTCCACCAAAACAGCTGGCCCGGGTAGGCGAGTAACATCGGACTGATACGATGCCTGACCTCCCAGGTTGAATTGCGGAAACAATCCTGATTTTACATTATCAACTGAAAATTCCTTGCTCTTCGCAATCAATTCCTTTTGTTTAATCAAGGGATAATTTTGTCTTGCTCTTTCGTAGCAATCCTCCAGCGTGAGGTCTTGCGACAACGAGCTCAACGAAATACTTATAAGAAATACAAACGCAAATAGTATTCGCATAACTCCATTCATTTTTTTATTGAGTTAATAATAAAATCGCTAACCAGTCTTTTGCGCTGCTCTGTCATTTCATAAAATTCTTTTTCCTGAAGACTCATCATCGTTTGAATGACCGGACTTGCTACAAAAGGATAAATACAAAGTGACATTATGTTGATTAATAGTTGTCGCCCTTGAATGGGTCTGATCGTGCCTGCCTGGACTTCGGCATTAACTTGTTTTTCAAATTCGGAAATCAGCAAGCGGGGATTAATTCCAAGTTTTGCCCCATGCTCCAATAACAATTCCGGTTGTTGCGCGATCTCAGTTATTACAAAGCGAGCCAGGTGCGGATGCTTAATAAGGGTTGTAATCTCATGATTCACCATCCGTTCGATTTTCTCAAACAACGAAATGTTATCGGATTCAAAAATTACAAACAGCCCTTTGAAAAATTCTTTAAAACGGGTTTCAAAGATGAGATTGAAAATGGTATGCTTGTCGCGATAATAATAGTGTAGAAGTGCACGGTTAATCCCTGCTTCTTTGGCAATCTCTTCCGTTCGGGCAGCAGCAAATCCTTTTCGCGTAAACACTTTCATGGCCGCCTCCAAAATCCGATCTTCTGTACTTGCTTCTGTAAGCTCCATATAGAATTAACAATATTGTTAAACAAATGTGATAAATTATGTCCGGTTCGCAAACAAAAATGGTTAAAAAGCAAAAATGGTCCTAAAAGACTCAATTAGGGCATATAAACGATTTCTTCTTAAATTAAGAAACTAATATTTTTATATTCCGTTAACCTGAAAAATTCAACTTAATGAAAACTTATCTCGGTGAATTTGAAGAACTCGTACTCCTTACCATTGCCACATTAGGCGAAGATGCCTATGGAGTTTCCATTCAGCAGGATATTGAAACACGCTGTAACCGAAGTATCAGTATCGGTGCATTACATTCAACTATTACCCGCTTGGAAGAAAAAGGATTTTTGAAATCGTGGTTAGGTGGCGCTACACAAGAACGGGGCGGAAGAAGCAAACGGTTTTATGAAATCACTCAGGCCGGAAAAAAAGCTGTGGCAGAAAGCAAAAGCCTGCGGGATAATTTATGGAGTTTGTCAAAAGTAAATTTGTCCGCCTCCTTATGAAACAACACCAACCGCCCAAATTGGCTCGTAAGTTTTTTGCCTGGTACTGCGGTCATGCAAAGGTAGAGGATCTCATAGGCGATTTAGACGAATGGTTTTATCAGAATCTAAAAACAAAATCTCCAACGAAAGCGAAACTCATTTATTGGAAGCAAACGATCGCACTCATTTTCTCCTACGCTATCCGAAAGCGAAAACAAAGAGCCGCTTCTGGTCCTTATTCTTCCGCATCATTCTCTTTTGATATGCTTCGTAATTATATAAAAGTAGCTGTTCGTAATCTTTATCAATACAAATACTTTGCTATCCTCAATGCCTTCGGCCTCGCGGTTGGTATGACGGTAAGTCTTCTTCTTATTTCGTTAGTTTCTTTCGTTCGAACCTATGATGACTTTCACACGCATGGAGATCATATTTATACTATTGTGAGCGAACGCACTGAAGGTGTAGAAGAATCCATATGGGCTACGGCTCCCTTTGTATTGGCTGAGCAATTGCAAGAATATCTGGACGTACAAGAAGTAGTGCGTATTCAAGCTAGCTTTCGTGAGGAAATTAAACATGCGCAAGGAACCCTTTCATTGCAGGGCTATTATGTTGAGCCAAACTTTTTAAAAGTATTTACCTATGAGGTTACGCAAGGAAATGCAACA
>Ga0154020_10000229_pt1 | contig 66458 bp, 53 predicted proteins | sample Klosneuvirus_201_FD_109709 | JGI IMG/M metagenome (GOLD analysis project Ga0154020, IMG submission 109709) | Active sludge microbial communities from wastewater, Klosterneuburg, Austria - Klosneuvirus_20160825_MG | ecosystem: Engineered > WWTP > Aerobic digester > Activated sludge | place...
CATGTATCGACTGCCATCAAAATCTGGTGCATGAAGAAGTTGCCAAGACCGATTTGAATGCGAGCTTAGCGGCTGGTAAGATGGTATTGGCGAAAGAAGAAGAAGGCGGTGGTGGAGAAGAAGGTGAAGATGAAGATGAAGAAGATAAGGAATAAATTGAGTTTATTTTTCCTGTGTATCTATTCTGAGTTTCACTGTAATTCTCTATAACAATAATCTCCGTAGAATTTAATTATTTTACGGAGATTTGTTTTATTTAGACAAACTGAAAAGAAGCTGTAAAATAAAAATCCTAGAATTTCAACTAAATTACTTATTTAGTAAAATTATCAATACCCTGCAGAGTGTTTTTATACAGACCGCTTGTTCGAATCCTTTCCGATTTTTTTCTTAAAATAATTTAAACAATAAAACAATCTATTATCTATGTCATTTGAGTATCTTGGCTTATCAAGCTCATTACTTCGCGCTATTGCGGATCTGAATTATATAAAACCTACCCCTATTCAAGAACGTGCAATACCGGTGATATTGAGTGGAAAAGATGTAATGGGTGGCGCTCAAACAGGTACAGGCAAAACAGCCAGTTTTGTGTTACCGACACTTCATAAGTTAGAAATTCATGCGAATAGCAGCACATCGCCTGCTAAACATCCTATTCGTGCGCTGATTCTTGTTCCAACCAGAGAGCTTGCAATACAAGTTTACGATAGCATTAGAGCGTATGGAAAGTATCTTTCGTTAAAATCAGCCGTAATATACGGAGGTACCAATATTGATCCACAAATCAGCGCATTGCAATCGGGTGTCGAAATTTTAGTCGCAACCCCTGGACGTTTATTGGATCATATTCAACAGAAAAATATTGTATTAAGCAAAGTTGAAGTATTTATTTTGGATGAAGCAGATCGAATGCTGGATATGGGGTTTATGCCGGATATCAAGCAAATTATCCAATTATTACCCGGTCAGCGGCAGAATCTGATGTTTTCTGCGACATTTTCTGAAGAAATTAAGAAGCTTGCCAATAACATTCTTATCAAACCAGTTTTGATAGAAGTGACAAAACAAAATTCTGCTAGCGAACTCGTGACACATATCGTTTATTCGATTGAAACAGAAAAGAAAAAGGAGTTACTAACCTTTCTGATTAAGAATAAACAACTAAATCAGGTGCTTATTTTTACAAAAACAAAAAGAAACGCAGATTATTTGACGAAATATTTAAGTGACAATGACATTACGAGCTTAGCGATACACGGTGATCGTAATCAGTCTCAACGTTTGCAAGCGTTGAATAGTTTTAAAGACGGTCAAATCAAGGCATTGGTTGCGACAGATGTTGCAGCAAGAGGCATTGATATCGATAGCTTAGCTTGCGTAATAAATTTTGAGTTACCTAAAAATCCAGAAGATTATATCCATCGAATTGGACGCACGGGGCGCGCTGGAGAAAAAGGATATGCTATTTCACTGGTAAGTAGTGATGATCACACTACGTTGGCAAGTATTGAAGGATTACTTAAAACGACTATAAAAAAGGAAAATGGCTTAGATTTGTTGCCGAAGAAATTAGCTGTTTCACCTGAAATAAAGAATATTTCTACACAAAAACCACGAAGATCTAACTCCAAAGCTGTGAAGGATTTACTATTTTCACAGCCTTATGTGCCTAAAAATATCTCGGCTAAAAATGATGCATTAAGCGGTGCGCCAATTAATCAAAATTCAATCAATAATGGTGTTCGCAATCGATTCAATCGTCCCATACCGGCTTTATTTTTTTCTTTTGCAACGAATAAGCAGCAGAAAGACAAATAATTTTTTCGATTACTACTCATCAGAAATATTAAAAACGCAAAATATTTGTATTTTTTGTAACTGCGACATTTTGTCGCATTACTAAGGATGTGATTTTTACTTATAATCTGCGCTCACTTTGGATAGCATCCTGCCTAAAGTAATTGTCAATTTAAGAACCTATCTCGTTACTAATATTTTAAGTACTTCTGATATGAATGAACCTACTTCAAGTGGTTTAAGCAAAATCTGGTTATACGGTACGGTATTCTTTACCGGTGCGGCAGTGATGGTCATAGAGCTTTTGGGGACGCGCCTGATTGCGCCATTTTACGGTGCCAGCCTGTACGTGTGGACGTCGCTGATTTCGGTTACGTTGATTGCATTGGCGCTGGGATACTATGTTGGGGGGATTTTGGCAGATCGCGCGCGAACTGGTTTGTCATTGATTATTGCTTTATCCGGATTGCTGACATTGATTATTCCTTGGTTGGTCGGACCTGTGTTGCTAGCAACCGATCCTTTGGGATTACGATTAGGGAGCTTTATCAGTACGCTGATTTTGTTTTCACCCAGCTTGATCATGTTGGGCATGGTCGGGCCGTTTGCGGTTAAGTTATCGACTTCTGCGTTATCGAATGTAGGTGCCAGTACCGGCTCTATCTATGCCGTTAGCACGGTGGGCAGTGTGATTGGTACGTTGTTTCTGGGATTTTATTTATTCCCGGTGGTGGGTTCGAAAGAAATATTTGTTGGAGTGGGGGTAGCATTATTGTTATTGTCTTTAGCTGTTCTTGCAATTGAACGACGTTATTCAAAATCGCTTAAAACAACCGTGACAACCATTGCTGTGGTTATTTTGGGCGGAGTTATGACACTGTTTGTGTTCAACGCTAACAAAGTTTTACCGACCGTGGATGATTTGCAAACGCGTTTCGAGCAAGAAAGCCTATACGGTTGGGTCAGGGTGATTGATAAACCAAAAGAAAATATTCGCTTGTTGACAGTGGATGCCTCAACCATAGGTGCGGCGAGTATCAGTCACGGAGAAAACTTACTGACCTATCAAAAAATTGTTACGTTGATTCCCCAACTGCTGCCTGATATGAAAAAAGCGTTGCTGATTGGTCAAGGTGCTGGACACATGGCGATGACACTCAAACAACATGGCGTGGTAACAGATACGCTGGAAATCGATCCGGCTGTTGCGGAAGCTGCACAGAAATACTTCGATTTTGAACCGAATGGCAAAACCATCATCGGCGATGCACGTTATGAAATCCGCCAATTAGAAGGCCCCTACGATTTTATCATTTTGGATGTATTTACCGGCGGCTCAGAACCATCTCATTTACTTACTGTTGAGACATTGCAGCAACTCAGCGGGTTATTGACAAAACGAGGCATGCTCGCGTTGAATTTTGTGTCGTTTTCAGATAATGGTCAGAATGCAGCATTAAATTCTGTTGCGAAAACGTTAGCGCAGGTTTTTCCACATCAACAAGTTTTTATCTCCAATCCAGGCGATGATTTCAATGACTTTATTTTCCTTGCAACCCACGATGCATGGGATTTGGAAACAGCAAGTCTAACGGGTAAGAGTTATGATTGGTTAAAACAACGCTTGATGGTGCTCGATCAGGTGCAAGGCGTTGTATTGACCGATAACCTGAGTCAATTGGAACGCTTACAAATTCGAAAATCGGAGTACTACCGTCGGATGATCGTGGATTCTCTGGGTGTGAATCATTTTGTTCGTTAGAACTACTTTTCGCTGAGTGGAAAATTTCTCGACCAATACGAGATAATTGCAGCTTGTTCTTCTTTGATTTTTCCTATTCAGTTTCCAAAATTGACTACCCAAGATTAGGCTACTTGCGAGTCGGGTTATAGGTAAAGCTCTATTCGGATGAATATGCTGAATTGTTCAATTTCGATAATTCATTGAAATGATAAAAGAATATAGTTTGTCCGTTCAAAGGTCAGCTTCACTCATTTTTGCTCAAAAGGTAATTAACTGTTACTATCCGCCGTGGCGTATAGTTAGCAATCTTGAAAATTCAACGGGCACAGTGAGTCTGGTCGCTTGTCTAGCTAGTACAATACTATCAAACTTCACGAAATCTAATAAGGAGTTGAATCGTTAACTTTTTATGGATTCTTCATTATTATCAATAGTATTTCAATCAATGGTTCGGTAGATAAACCTGAACTCTGAAATTTCCTAGACTTAAGGAGAATATTATGTATTCCAATCAATTCTCAGTGAGAATAAAAAATTCTTTAATGTATTCAATAGTTACGGTTGCAATCATATTGCTTTCTGTACAAACATACGCTGCTGTTCCGCCAGGATTCAGCCAGAAGGTCGTTGTAAGAAATTTAGTGAATCCAACGCGTTTAGTCATTGCACCGGATGGTCGTATCTTTATTGCGGAACAAGCAGGGCGTATCAAAATTGTTGAGCGTAGCATTTTGCTGTCACAGCCATTCCTGAATATTGCAACTCGTGTCGATAGCCAAGGTGAAAGAGGTTTATTGGGAATTGCGTTTGATCCTAATTTCTTAGTCAATCAATGGGTGTATGTGTTTTATACCAGCAAATCACCGGTAGTTCATAATCGAGTGAGTCGTTTTAAAGCGAACGGAGATACGGTCTTGCCGGGAAGTGAAGATGTATTGTTAGATATTCAACCGTCTGGATCGCTAACAGAACACAATGGTGGCGCAATTGGTTTTGGTGCGGATGGGAAACTCTATATTGCAGTGGGTGATGGCGGCGTTGCGAGTAATGCGCAATCATTAGCTAACTTAAAGGGAAAAATACTTCGCATTAATAAGGATGGCAGTATCCCGACGGATAATCCTTTTTATAATAGTGCGAGTGGCATCAATCGAGCTATTTGGGCAAAAGGGTTCAGAAATCCATATAACTTTGACGTGCAGCCAGGCTCAGGACGGATTTACGCCAATGACGTCGGTGAAAGTAGCTGGGAAGAAGTGAATCATATTGTTAAGGGTGCGAATTATGGATGGCCGATTAAAGAAGGAAAGAGCACGGATACACGTTTTCGCAATCCGATAATTGCGTATCCACATGCTACGAATGTGCCATGCAGCGCAATTGTTGGTAGCGCATTTTACAATCCAATCAAGGATGAGTTTCCTAAAGATTATGTAGGTGATTATTTTTATGGGGATTTTTGTGGTGGATGGATTCGTCGTTATGATATTGCGACGAACAAGTCTGTTTCATTTGCCACTGGAATGGGGCAAATGGTTGATTTTCAGACAGCCCCTGATGGCACATTCTATGTTTTAAGAAAAGACGGGGGCATAGTTTATTCAATAACCCTTCCATAATCTGTAAAGATTTTATGGGATAGCCTGTTAGATTATTTATTTAATTTTGCGTGAATAAAATCAATTACTGCTGTTGATAAGTCATCTAATAGGCAATCAAATTCATTTATTTCATGAGTTTTACTTAAGCCGCGTAACCAAGTAAGTTGTCGCTTTGCAAGTTGACGAGTCGCAGCGACTCCCATTTCCAATAATTCTTGGTGATTGATTTGATTCTGCAGGTATAACCAACTTTGGCGATAACCGACGCAACGCATGGAAGGGCATTGCATATCGAGTGATGGAAAGCGTTGACGAAGCGAGATGACTTCGTCAACCAATCCTGCGTCTAACATTGTTTTGAAACGTGTTGCAATCCGCTGATGTAGCAGGCTTCTATCACTGGGGGCTAGCGCAATTTGGATAGTTTGATAAGGGAGATCAACAGTGTGTTGTGAGTTATGAATTAATTCGGACACCGACTTTTCAGTCAGTATGCAAATTTCTAATGCGCGTTGTATGCGCTGGCTATCGGTTTGTTTGATTCGTTCAGCGGTTTGTGGGTCGAGTTGTGAAAGTTTTTTGTGCATAGCCGGCCAGCCAAGCACTAACGCTTCTTTTTCAAGAGCTAAACGAAGATTCTTGTCAGCCGAAGGAAATTCCGATAATCCTTCTAATAAAGCCTTAAAGTACAGCATGGTACCACCAACTAACAGCGGAATTTTTCCTCGTTCAGTGATGGTTTTCATTAGAGACAAAGTGTCAAGACGAAACTGCGCGGCGGAATAACTCTGATCTGGATCGATGACATCAATCAAGTGATGTGTCACTTGTTGAAGCGTTATTGAATTTGGTTTGGCCGTACCAATATCCATGCAGCGATATACTTGCGCTGAATCGACGCTAATAATCTCCACTGGAAAATGTGCTGCGATATCCAGTGCGATTTGACTTTTGCCACTGGCTGTAGGACCCATTAAAAAAATGGCCGTGGGTAAAGATCCAGTGGATACTGTTTTTAGGTTATGAAGTGTGTGATTCAATGATGAATGTCTAATGGTGCTGTCGATTTAATGCAGCATTATCAATTTAATCGTGTTGAATTTAAAGTAGTCGTTGGACAAATGATTAAAGTGGGCTAAACTTGAATGGAATTAGATATTGTCGAGGATAATGCTTTGAAAATTTTTGCGATAGTCGTTTTTCTATTAATTGTGTATAGCATGGCTTCTGCGCTGTACTATATGTATAAAGACAAAGGCCATTCGACACGGATGGTACGATCATTGAGTATCCGTATCGGTTTGTCATTTTTCTTGTTTATTGTCATGATGATAGCACATCGTCTTGGTATGAATGGCGGATAACTAAAATTGTGAAATTGAGTGGCCTGTAAACATTAGCGACGGACATTCTTCATTCAAATTTTGCAACTCAAAACGATGTTGCCCACGAATTCACTGGATGCTTCTCAGTCCCAAATGACCATTTTGAAGCGTTCTTTGACAATGCCAAAATAATTGCACTTCCAGTCGCTTTGTGAGAAAAAATCCAAGTGATGCCAGTGATTTTTTAATCTTAGGATATTAGCGGCCGCATCGTCCCAATCGATCGAAGCAAATTTGTTTTGTAATTGCTCCTTGCGTTCTGCTACTTCTGGATAGTCGAAACCATCATATTCCCAATGTAAAACTTCAAAAACATTTCCAGCACGGTCAACATAATCCATACTAAAATCGAGTCCCCATTTAGGGCGCATTTTAATGATTTTGAAAATGAGAGGATTTTTATCTGCCCACTGCTCCAATTGTTCAAGTGCTTCTCCGGCGTATCCTTTGCGTTCAAATAACAAACTGTGATTCAGTACGGCTCCCTCGTTTTTTGCTGGTTGAATAAACCAAGGTGCTTTCAGGGCGTATCTATGCTCTCGATGAGAATGCATATTGCCTAAATTAATTTTGGCATAGTTTTTTTCCAAGTTGGTTAAATCGTAACCATTTTGATCAAAAAGAGCGAGTTCGCGCGGAGAAGGTGAGCGTAATTTTTTGAGGGGCTTATTCCAATAACCTTCAGGGTTTAATTGATTATTTGTGAGTTGTAAATAAGACATCAATGATAGCGTTTTTTGGGAAAAATAATGGCAGGAATCTTTGTGCAGTCCAATTGAAGCGCGCAACTAAGTAGCAAAATCTCTATTATATATAGGATCGAATCGCAAATAATGATTCTTTTCTGATTGCCATCACGAGATTTTTCTATCATTCGGGAGTGAATTAAGTTTGTCATGAGCACAGTAAGAAAAATTTGCAAAGATGTTGCCATCATAGGGGCGGGCGCTGCCGGTATGATGTGCGCGATCGAGGCTGGCAAACGGGGGCGCCGTGTCATATTAATCGATCATGCGCGTCAATTAGCAGAAAAAATTCGAATTTCAGGGGGCGGACGTTGTAATTTTACTAACCGTTATTGTTCACCTGAATATTTCATTTCCAATAATCCGCATTTTTGTCGATCGGCATTAGCGCGTTTTACTCCGCAAGATTTCATGGCGCTTATTAACAAGCACGGCATTCGTTACCATGAGAAAAAACTGGGACAGTTGTTTTGTGACGAGAGCGCACAACAAATCATTGATATGTTGCAGGAAGAATGCGCTGCTGTTGGCGTGGACTGGCAAATGCCTTCTCAAGTCAAGGAAGTGCAATACCAAGACGGAAATGGATCTAGCATGCAAAAATTTCTGCTCGTCACCGAACGTAACACGATTGAAACCGAATCATTGGTTGTCGCTACAGGTGGGTTATCGATTCCTCAAATTGGAGCGAGTAGCTATGGATATCAAATTGCTAATCAGTTTGATATTGCAGTTGTGCCGCTGCGACCTGGTTTGGTGGGTTTAACATTCAATGCCGAAGAATTTCTGCAGTTCAAAGGGATATCCGGGCTTTCCATCGATGCCGAAGTCAGTTGCAATGGAGCAATCTTTCGCGAGCAGGTGTTGTTTACCCATCGCGGTTTAAGCGGACCTGCTATTTTACAAATTTCATCGTATTGGCAACCCAAACAAGCAATCCATATTAATGTATTGCCTTCACACACTGCGATAGAGATATTTAGTGAGGTTAGAAACAGTTCAGTAATTTTGAGCAATCTACTATCGCGCTTCTTGCCTAAGCGTTTTGTGCAAATTTGGTGCGATACTATTTGCAACGAGCTATCACTTGCTATTCAACCGATCAACCGCTATTCCGATGCAGAATTGCAACAAATTGCAGACAAACTACACTGCTGGCAAGTTTTTCCGAGTGGTACGGTCGGCTACAAAAAAGCTGAAGTAACGATTGGCGGCGTGGATACACGCGAATTGTCTTCAAAAACGATGCAAGCCAATCGTGTTCCAGGTCTTTATTTTATTGGCGAAGTCGTTGATGTAGCAGGTCATTTAGGTGGGTTCAATTTTCAATGGGCGTGGGCATCAGGACATGCGGCAGGGCAGTTTGTGTAGTTTTACAGGTGACTGCGACAATTTCTGGGTGACTAGAGATAGGGTATGTTGTATGCGAGTAGGGCATCTGATAGTATGAATTGACTGATTAGATTAGCGAGTCGGATGGGATGTCAACTGGTTTCATTTCTATTACTTCCTGTGTATGGATGATTTTTTCAAAGTAACGAGTTTAAGCTTAATCGCTGTTTTAATTTTGTCAGCTTGTATGACTGCACCGTCACGTCAAGAATTACTCAAACAAAAAGTTATTTATAGCCACAGTAGCGATAAAAACTATTTGGTCATTGCTGAATGCTTGAAAAGTGAGGATGGGTTTCCTTTACCGAAACGGCAAAGCCAGAATTGGCGGGATATTAATACCTTTTTTATTTATCATGAGACATCGCAGATCGATGGATACCCGCAACTGCATGATGAGGCAACAAAAACTTATTATGTTACTGAAATTCACGATCCTAAATCCCTGAAAAATGCTGGATCTATTACCTTTGGCAATGGAAATTGGATCATGACGATCAAAGATACGGGCAATAGCCAAGGCGCTCAATCCTTAATCGAAATCCGCAGCGATCAAAATCTATTGAGTGATTATCCACCGAAACCTTATTCGCCAGATTTAAGAGATACTCTAGCTCATCGATTGTATAAGGTGGAAGAGATTGATCGTTGTTTTTAATCGGCCATCTATTCTGCCATTCTTTGCAGTGTATAGCTGATCTAGCCAACGCTTTCCTCTTGATTTTCAATCGAAAACCGATAGCCAGAACCGCGTACCGTTTGCACTAGATTTTCTTTATTTACCGTTTCAAGAATTTTGCGTAATCGGCGGATATGTACATCAACGGTGCGATCTTCAATAAATACATGATCGCCCCATACGCGATCCAATAGTTGTGCGCGCGTATGAACCCGTTCTTTGTAGGTCATCAAAAAGTGTAATAGACGAAATTCAGTAGGACCTAGAGTGATTTCCATGAGTTGTGAAATGTCACCGTTATTTTGCACATGCACACGGTGAGTCGTGGGATCGAGCCTTAATCCACCTAATTCGATAATGTCATCGGACATTTCTGGCAAGCGTCTGCGTAACACGGCCTTGATACGCGCCAGTAATTCACGAGGCGAAAAAGGTTTTGTGATGTAATCATCGGCTCCTGCTTCTAATCCTGATATTTTGTCATTTTCTTGTGTTCGTGCGGTCAGCATAATGATCGGAATAGTTTTCGTGCGCTCTTCTTGCCTAAGTTTTTGTGCAAATTCCAGTCCGCTAATATCCGGCAGCATCCAGTCGAGCAATACTAAGTCAGGTAATACATTATTAATGAGTGATTTTGCTTTTTCGGCGCTATTGGCACACAACGTCATATGTCCTGCGCGTTTTAAATTAAGCGCAATCAATTCTTGTATCGCAGGTTCATCTTCAACAATCAGTATCGTTACAGCCATCGACTACTCCAAAAAATTAAAATATAGTCACAAGGTGCTGAGATAATATAAATTAATCATTACATATTTATGACAATCAAGGGAATGTAATAATTTTAGACAAAAGTAAAGATTGTTATGCCATATCAATTTTCCAAACAAACATACCCTGGGCTTTGTATCAAATGGATGCCAAAGCACAGGGTGGAAGCAAAATTGAATCTTATTCTTTTATATTGATAACGAAATAAATGAAGAAAAAATAACAGGTATCGATATTATTATTTTAGATTCATACAATTGGCATAATAAGTGACGGTGGCGGGCCAATCAGAAAAAATACCTAAAATTCCAACATCTTTTGCTAATACATGTAACACGTTCATCATATCACCGTCATTATTAATGTGGCTTTTAGAAGAATGTGTAGGATAAGGATTTTCACCATTTAAGGTTTGATAATAAAATCCACCACCGCTGTCTAACGGGCCTGAGCGTTCAAGCGTCCATGTAATGATATCCAATCCTGCTTGTTTAGCTTTTTCGGCATACAGAGAAGGGACGATTTTGCCATTTTCGATTTCAAGCAACATCCATATGGGCGGTGCAATAATTTTTACTCCGTTTTTGGCTAATTGCTCCATTGTCGGCTTCCATGTTTCGGGTTTGCGATGATTAAATGCCGCATCTTCATAGCGGCCATCTAAATAAACAGCTTGCTTGCCGAATTCAGGCTCATGAGTAATCCAATACTGAACATCTTTGATATCAAATGATTGCGGCCAAACTTTGGCAGCAGAAATACCGGCATCTTTATATTCGTCAATCATTTTTTGCGCATAATCCTGCTGGGAAAATCCATGAAAGGGCATTGCAACACTTGGAGACTTGAGTTCTGGCGTCATTTTAACGCCGAGTTTTTTGAATAATGCAATGCTTTCTTTATGCGTGACTAAAGTTCCTCGGCTGGCGTAAAGATCCGTGCGCCAATTTGGCGTGCCTTTCATATATTCTTCAACGGTCGTTGCTGAAGGAACAGAAGCATCCATTTTGCCTTTTAAGGATTTGAATTCAGACAATGTAATGTCAGATGTACAGCATTGTGCCGTTGCTTCTTTGATCAATTTACCGTTCTCATCAAACACAGCGGGTTGAAAAGGAACGGTGCATTTCTGTGCCAAATCAGTTTCGAGAATATTGGTTGTGGTATGCAGATCGCATTGTGAATGGCGACACACTAACTCCTTGTCTTGCGTAAAAGTAACATCGCACTCGACAATTCCAGCACCCATTTTGGCCGCAGCTCGGTATGATTCAACAGTATGTTCTGGAAATTGCAACGCGGCGCCACGATGTCCTATTGAAAAATCGGTTCGATGAAACGGACCGTTTTCACAACTTGAAAGCTTCTTTTTTAACCAACCTGCATCCATATCATTGATCAGAAAAAAAGGACGCGGTCCTAGTTGAACCTTTTGAGAGTTACCTTGCTTTTCGTACACTGAGTCTTGCGTAGTCCAACCGGCGCTGGACAAGCTAAACATAATTGCAGCCGTTGCTATCATTGAAGTAGATAACATTATCTTTTTATTCATACATATCCCCTTAAAGCCAAATGTAAATTTATCCTGGCAAACGTTGCCGATTTCCATGCTAACGAGGAAATGTTGCCGATTTATGCCGTCTGGATGACAGTTCAATGAATTTGTGATGAATTTTTTCGGAAGTTATTTTTAGCTACACAAAAATAAAATGACATCAAATTGTCATGAAATTGAAATATTCAACTTGTAGTATGAAGTCCCGCCATGACTAGGCTTATGGTGGCTGGATTATGGCAAGTTGCTGCATTGCTTTTATTAATTAAAACAATAACTTTATGAACAAAGTCTTCTTGACAAGAATAATGGGAACGACATTATCGATACTGGTACTGGCTTTCCCCAGCATATCGATGGGTAATAATTTGGAGAATTTGGCGAAAAGCTTGGCCAAGCTACGAGGCGAAGTGGAAACGCTGCAAACCCAGTTGGATATGGAAAAAGAAAAACACAGTAGTCGCATGGCTGCATTGAATTCCCAACTGGCGGATTTAAGCGTGGAGGAAAGAAGGCAAAAACTCAGTATTGAGAAACTCCATAATTCCATCGAAAAATTGACTGAAAGCACTAAAAAGGCCGAGCAATCTGGTGATAGCTTGAGGCCTGTTTTGCTGACGATTTTGGGCGATTACAAAAAATACATTCAGGCTGGATTTCCATTTAAAAAAGAGGATCGTCTCAAAGCAGTTAGCGATCTTGAAAATAATCTCAATAATCAATTGATCGATCCCAATAAAGCGATTAATCAAGCATGGGCGTTGATTGAGGATGAAATTCGTTTGAGTAAGGAAAATGGTATTTATCAACAAACAATTGAATTGAATGGAGAAAATTTGTTGGTGGATATTGCGAAGTTGGGTACGGTGTTCCTGTTTTTCCAAACGCGCGATAGCCGCAGTGGAATGGCTAGACGCTCACAAGAAGGCGCTTGGAGGTTTGAGGTTGCCGACAATTCAGCAGATATAGATCGCATCAAAGTTTTATTTGATTCATTGAAAAAACAAATACGCCAAGGTTATTTTGAAATTCCCAATCCATTAAGAAAATGAAAAATATAATTATCAGTGGATTATTGCTGTGCGGCATCATCGCATCCGCGCATGCCAAAGAAGACAGCAATCCGAAACTTACTGAACCATCAGCAGTTGAAAATCAAGCAACGAGTGAAACTATCACTGCGCCGAAAAAACAAAATAATGCCGCGCCCAAACAACGTAGCGTTGACCTGGAAACCGCTTATAAACGCGAATATGCTTTTCTTGAAGCACAAAAACGCGAATTAATCGACCGTTTGAAAAATTATCAAGGCAGCGCCAATCGTGAAGAACAAGCCTTGAGTGGAAAGATTGGTGCATTAGAACGTGCATCGGTTGAGCGATCCACCAAAATCGATCAAATGTCTAGTCAATTGACCGAAGGTGAGCGTAAAGAAGCAGCAGTCACCGAGCGCAACGATGCGTTAGACACCATGTTTCTGCAAGCAGAGTCAACGCTAAAGAATCATGTCATCGAAATGCCCATTGAGATAAAAGATGGCAAAAAAGATATAGAGAAAGTTAACTATTTGTTTTCCCAAGCACTGACATTGTTAAACGATTTAGGTGCTATGCAAACCAAACCTGGACATTTCTTTCTGGATAGTGGCAAAAAAACACAAGGCAACATTATCCAACTTGGAAACATCGCTGCATTTGGTTCGAGCCAAGAGGGCGGTGGGAGTTTAGTGCCAGCCGGAGGGGGAGATTTCAAAGTCTGGAAATCATCTGGGACTGAATCTGCTGCTGCGTTGAACAACAACCAACAACCGGATGTTTTGCAACTGTATCTATTTGAATCGCGCACCAATTCGGTACAAGAAACACCAGAAAAAACCATTAAAAGCATTATCGATTCCGGTGGACCGATCGGTTGGGTCATCGTCATCTTAGGCTTGATCGCTGTGTTGCTCGTCGCTATCAGGGCTTATCTGCTACGTAGCAATAGTGCCGATACTACACATCTGACGGATCAGATCTTGAATCAATTGCGTTCAGGCGATTTGGAAAAAGCGAAGAAAAACTGTGAAGACGATTCGTCAGCAATTGGTCGAGTACTGCACTATACCTTGCGGCACTTAAAAGATGATCGCGATCATATGGAGAGTATTGTTTATGAAGCGATTCTGCAAGAATCCGGCCCATTGGATCGTTTTGGCGCAGCCATTCTAGTCATTGCTTCGGTAGCACCGTTGCTGGGTTTGCTGGGAACGGTTACTGGCATGATCGAAACTTTTGACATGATTACCGAGTTTGGTACCGGTGATCCTAAATTATTATCGGAAGGCATTTCTATTGCGCTGGTTACGACTGAATTGGGCTTGATCGTTGCAATTCCAACTTTATTGTTGGGTTCGCTGCTGACTGCCTGGTCTCGTGGTATCAAGCGTGACATGGAGCATTCCGCGTTGCGCATCATTAACGTATTTCTGGGTGGCAGCAATAATAGCGAGCTAGTCGTTGAAAAACCGTCCATGAATTCGATTGATTTCGTGCCTCAACCGGCTTGATATGACGACCACCGAACTGATTATTTTAATCAAAGAACTGTTTGTCGCGGGCGGTATCGTCATGCCGCCGCTGGTGCTGTGTGTTCTGATGCTGTGGTATGGCTTGGGTTACCGTTTTTGGTTGATGAAACAACCTAAACCGAATCGCATGAGTGTTCGCGATTTACTACAATTTTATCAACAAAACGATGGGCAAGCGTCTAGCAATATCGTGGCACAAGCTATCCAACAAGGATTACAGCTAAAGAAGCAAGGCGTCAAAAACTTGCGCCGTCATTTGGATGCGGCGTTCTACGTGTACGAAAAAGAAATCGATAAATTTTCTGTGCTGGTGCGCGTAGTGATTTTGATTGCGCCTTTACTCGGTTTATTAGGAACCGTGATTGGCATGATCGAAACCTTCGATTCCTTGGCTACTATGACGCTTCATTCACAATCTGGCGGTATTGCAGGAGGGATTGCGCAAGCCTTATTTACTACCCAGATGGGATTGACTGTCGCTATTCCTGGGCTACTGGCACATAGCGTCCTGAATCGCAAACAGCAGCAGATTGAACAAGATCTCAAGCAGGTCAAAGATTTGCTGTGCCATAAATTGCAAACGCAATAATTATAGGAAACATTATTCATGATGAGAAATCACGAGCCGGCCGAACCAGAAGCGGCTATAGACATGGCACCGTTAATCGACATTGTTTTTATTTTGTTGATTTTCTTTATGGTGACCACGACCTTCGTCAAAGATATGAAATTGGATTTAGAGCGTCCGAAAGCGAGCAGTTCGGTCGCTGCTTCTAGCAAGGCGATTCGGCTGTTCATCGATCGCAATGGTGATACGTATATGGATGGTGAGCCGGTTAGGATGTGGTTGATACAAAGCAAGTTACGAGATTTATTGAGTACGTCGAGCAGTAAAGTGATTTTAGTCGTGACTGATGAAGGTGTGCCAGCAGGAAAACTGGTCGAGGTGATTGATCAAGCACGTTTGTCGGGAGCTGAAAGCGTGGGTGTTGCAACTAAAAAAGAAGCGGGGTGAACGATATGACAGCAGTAACAATGAGAGTGAATCAACATATCGCGGGTGGAGTGGCGATGGTGTTTGGTTTGGTATTGGTTTTTGGATTGATTTTGTTGATGAATCATTATATGGGGCAAGTTGAAAAATCTCCGCCTCAGGAAGTCACTGAAATCAGCATGACCCGAGAAATCAAGCAAGAGCCCAAAAAAGAAATCAAGAAAGTGGAACAGAAGAAACAAGTTTCTCGTCCACAAGCACCGGCACCTTTTAAAGGTTTAGATACGGCATTATCCGGTATTGATCTGGGATTACTCGGTTTGGATGATGGTCAAGGAAAAGAAATCGACGACGGACTTTTGGGTAAAACTGGCAATGCAATAATGACAGCGGATTTGGTCGATGTGCCACCGAAGCCGATCACGAGAGGTTCTTTTAAATACCCGCCAGCCGCTAAAAAGAATGGTATCAAAGGTTATGTTTTATTGTCGGTACTGGTTGAAACGGATGGTTCGGTCAATCAAGTACAAGTCTTGGAATCAAGTCCGTCTGGTATTTTTGATGCGGCGGCACTACAAGGTATTCGCTCATGGCATTTCGAACCTGCTAAATACAAGGGCGACACCGTCAAAGTCTGGGCCAAGCAAAAGATTCGTTTTGATTTGTCTTAAAACAGCATTTGCTTAACGATTCTTTCAGTCCATGAATGATCACATGAATTTCCGAAAATTTTTTCTTGTTGTTGTATTGCTGGGTACTCTGGGTACTGTTAGTCAGTCAGCTTGGACGGCAGACAAAAAAGACGCGGTCGACCATATCGAATTGGCCGCGGTAATGCTGAAAGACGGGCATCATGATCGCGCCTTATTGGCTTTGCAGAGTGTCGATTTGGATAATAAAAAAACTGATCTAGTGCGGTTTTATACGCTGCAAGGTTTGGCTTACATGGGTCTGAGTGACTTGGATGCCGCCAAAGATAGCTTGGAACTTGCCATTAAGCATGGCCAAAAAGATCCGGTGATTTTTGTCTATCTTGCTAAAAGCTATTTTGGCTTGAAAAATTATTCCAAGACCATCGATGCGATCGCAAAAGCAGGAAATGAGGCAAACAAGGATGCTTCGTTATTGAGCGTCAAAGCAGAGTCGTATTGGCATATGCAAAAAGTGGATGCTGCGATCAATGCTTTAAATGAAGGAGAGCGATTATTCCCTGCCGATTTTCGTTTCCAGAAACGTAAAGTATTTTATTTTGTGGAATTGGGGCTTTATCAGGAAGCGGTACAATTGGGGCGTGATTTCTTAAAACGCTCGAAGGCTTCTGCGACCGACTATATCGCATTGGGCAATGCGCTCAGATTAAGCAAGGAATATACCGAAGCAATCAATATTTTGGAGGTTGCGCGTTTGCAATATCCCGAAGATGAAATGGTTGCCAAACTCTTATCACATACTTATCTCGACCAAGGCAAATTCAACTCGGCAGCATTCATTCTCGAGCAAGCTGCGCTAATGAATCCTAGTTTGCAAGCTGAAGCTGCCGAGCTATATCGTCGTGCCGGGCGCTTCCATAAAGCATTGACGCTGAATGAAAGTATTAGCGATCAAAAAGTCAAACTCAAACAACGGTTGTCGCTTCTGCTAGCACTCAAGCGTTTTGAAAATGCCGCTAATATGGAGTCGAGTTTGTATCGTACCGGTTTGCTGGAAGATCAGGATGTACGTTACGCCTTAGCTTACGCGTTATTTTCCAGCCGACGTTTTCCGCAAGCCGCAAAACATTTAGATCATTTAACGAGCGCCGAATTGTTTAGAAAAGGCACTGAACTGCGCCGTTTAATGGAAATATGTAAAGATGAACCATGGCAGTGTACTTGAAATGTAACCACCTTATTGATGATGAGATTTCGGCCAGAACCTATCAGCAATGTCATTTTTATCTTTAATGCCTTGACGCGTACCTAAAATATTTTCACTAACCAATAATAAAAATATCTTCACCAACACACTGTGTTGACCAAGAAGAGAGGGGCTTAGTTTGTCAAATGAACGCTGCAACTAATCATTTTTCTAGTTTTTTTTATATGCAAAATACTGCATATCATTCTCTGTGGTTTACGCTAACGCTGCTAGCCAGTTTGATTTTTAGCCCTTGCGGGTATGCGCAAGATAATTTGGCTAATCAGGAAAAAGCGCAATTCGCGATTCACTTATTTCAAAATGGTCAACCGATTCAAGACGCGGAAATAATGATCAGCAGCCAATCAGTCGAAAGATCTACTACTGAAAAAATTATTTTTGAAGCCATACCTGCAACCTACAGTTGGAAAGTCAATAGTGATACGCCGCTGAAAACCGATGCGAATGGTAGCTTGGCCGGGAAATTGCCGCCCGGCGCCTATCAAATACATATCAAAACGAAAGAGCAAACTTTTTCTTTCGATTTACCGCTGCAATCTGCGGAAGATGCACAAATATTAGTGACTTTCTTTTCTGGCAACAAAAAACCGCTGTTGAATATAGAAAGTTCAGCAGCAGGAACAATGGCAGGAGCTGATGGCAATGCTACCGTAAAGCGCGATTTAGGTAATGGACTGCTTCGCCTTCAAGTGGTCTCCGCAGAAACAGGAAAACCAGTCAAAGATGTGCAAGTATTTTTAAGCGGTTTAAAAGATAAATTCCGTACCGATGAGCAAGGTATGTTATCGGCTACTGTACCGGTCGGAAGCTACAGTGTGTCGTTGCTGCATAGCGCGTATAGCAGTCAAACGCAAGACGAAGTGAAAATTGAAAACGATCACAAGACGAATCTTAATTTCAAATTGACACCTGCTGGCGTAGAACTGGCGGAGTATGTGGTATTAGAACCGCATTTGGCTGGCACGATCGCTTCTGTGATTGAAGAACAAAGAACTGCGACTTCAGTATCCACAGTGATGGGAGCAGAACAATTTAGCCGAGCAGGCGATAGTGATGTCGCCGTAGCATTACGGCGTGCTTCTGGGCTTACTCTGGTGGGAGGACAGTATATATTCATCCGCGGACTTGGCGAGCGCTATTCGACGACCTTAGTCAATGGCGCGGCGGTGCCTAGCCCAGATCCGACTCGACGCGTCGTGCCATTGGATTTGTTTCCGACCAATATTTTAGAAAGCGTGGTGGTACAAAAAACCTACTCACCTGACCGCCAGGCTGAATTCGCTGGGGGTACGATCGAATTGCGCACTCGCGGAGTTCCCGACTCATTTTTCTTTAATCTTAATTTACAAACGGGCGTGAATGACCGCACAACTTTTCAGGATGGTCTGAGCTATAAAGGCGGAGGAGTCGATTTCACAGGTTATGACGATGGTGCGCGCGCCATGCCTGATGCTCTTGCTGATGCTACTAAACAGGGTAATTTGCAGCCCGCATCGGCATTCAATCCCAATGGTGTGACGCCAGGGCGGTTGGAGTCTCTGGGCGAAGGCTTGTCAGATGTTTGGGATGTGAATAAACAGAAAAAAGGACCTGATAGGGGTTTTCAAGCATCGATGGGCGATAGCTTTACATTTGGTGATTTCAGATGGGGTTATATTGCTGCGGGCGCTTGGAAACAGGAGTTTAGAAAACAAAACGAGATTAACCGCGAATATCAATCGGAGAGGCTGAGCAGAGTGCAAAATCTTGACGTGCAACGCTCGTTAAGCGAAGTGCATATTACCGGTTATGCCGCAACCGAGCTGGAATATAAGGATACGCATAAACTGTTTGCTCGAACGATGTTTTTACGCCAAACGATTGACGAAGCGCGAGTTTCACAAGGTTTTACCGATGCGGAGACCACTCCCGTGCGGAAAACCAAACTGAGGTTTTTTTCTAATCAACTTTTGATGAATCAGTTTGGTGGCGAACATCGTTTTGATCGGTTGAAAGATTTTTTCATTAACTGGTTGTATACCGATGCGACCGCGAATCGTGATGAACCCAAAACGCGTGATTACCGCTATGATGTCAGTCAACAGACGGATCAATACATCTTTTCCCAGCGTGTCGATAGTAATGTGATCACCTATGCGGATTTGGTTGATAAAGATCGAAGCTGGCGTGTCGATGGAAAATTACCCTGGCAAATCACGCCTTTTCATAAGGTGACTTTTAGCGGCGGAATGATTACCCAAGAAAAAAACCGTCAGGCAGGTGCACAGCGCTTTAGTTATTATCGATTTGGACGAGATGCATCGAATGCACAGGTTTATTCACAATCGTCCCTGGAAAGTATTTTGCAGCCACAGTACATTGGTGCCAATGGCTATCAATTGCGAGATGTTACTCGGCAAAGCGATCAATACCACGCCACGCAAAACTTGTTGATGTATTACGGCAAACTGGATTTATTATCTTACGATAAAGTTAATATTACCGGTGGATTGCGCTGGGAAGATAACGATCAAAGAGTTCATACCATTACAACGGGTAACATTCCGACGACGGCGACGCTAAACCGAGTGGATATGCTACCTTCAGTAGTGGCTACGGTGTTTTTGACAGACAAGCAACAATTACGAGCAGGATTCAGCCAAACGATATCCCGTCCCGATTTCCGAGAATTAGCGGCAGCTCCATTCCTGGACATGAACACCAATCAAGAAACAATCGGTAATCCGTTTTTAAAACAGACCTCTATTACCAATTGGGATGCGCGTTGGGAGTATTATTTATCTCCTACGGAGAATTTGTTTGCTGGTTTTTTCTGGAAAGATTTAAAGAATCCAATAGAATTGATTACGCTGGCAGGTAATGTGGGGCTCAATACCTATCAAAATATCGACAAAGCGAAAGTCTATGGATTTGAAATGGAATTGCTCAAAAAATTGGATTTTGTACATCCATTTTTGGAAAACTTTTATGTTGGCGGCAACTATACTTGGTCTTTATCGAATGCAAAATTAAATGCTGAAAATCTTGTCGTTCAAACCACTAATGACAGACCGCTACAAGGTCATTCACAGCATATCGTCAATTTCCAACTGGGTTACGATAATCCAAAATGGAAAACACAAGCGACGTTGTTGTATAACGTTGCGAGTCAACGGATCATGGCGGCAGGTGTTCTAAATGCGCCGGACAAATATGAGCAACCGTTTCATCAATTGGATTTTGTCGTGAGCCAAAATTTGTATAAAGGCGTATCAACGCAAATTACCATGCAAAATTTATTGGATGACGATGTGCTCGTGCTGCAAGGTGATGAGATCGCGCGCCAATTCCGCCGGGGGCGTGTTTTTAATCTCAACCTAAGATTAGCGTACTAAATAATAACTCACTTTCAAACTAAACAGACCACTCTATTTATCTTAATAGTTCTACATGCCTTAGCATCAATTTTCTTGTTCAGCTCGTATTAATCTCCCAAGCGTTATAGTCATTCCGTGTTGAGTCTTCATTGTGATAAAACGAAATCGGAAAAGGGTTGATCATGAAAAAGTCATTCAAAATTCTGCTAATAGTATCGCTATTTCTTGCATTAAGTGGATTTCGTGCACCCAATGGCGCAATTATTTCGAAAGGGGATTTTATCGACAAGTTAATTTTCAATATGGGAAAACCGCATGCCAAAATCAATATGGGATCTATCTACAATGCGAGCGGCGCATTTTTCCTACAACGTGAGATGTGGGTTTATCGCATTGATGATTATAATTTCCGTTTTTTAATCGTCAATGGACAAATAATCAACGACCACTGGTCAAGATTTTAATGATTTTGCTAGTCTAATCTATCAGCGTTTGACATATGAACGTCATATGGTTGTCATATTACCCTGATAGATTGACCTCACCCTAAATATAACAATTGGAGGTGGGTCAATGATGTTTCAATTTAAAAGTATCAAAACAAAAATAATAACTTCTTCAGCCATATTACTGAGTGCAGTTACACTGAATGCACATTCTGCAACGGCTACTTACGATCCTGCATCCGGTTTAGTGGATATGCCTGTAGTGGAAGTACTCAGCGGAGGAACATCCGCTTTTTATCATGCAAAACTGCAGGTGGTGGGTAATGCATTGCAATTGGTCAGTGCCGAACCTATTGCTGCAGTAACGGGACAACGCAATGTTTATGATGGTGATACCAATTCTGTGCATGTGCAATCAGTGACTGTTGGTGCAGATGATTTTTACGTCAAGTTAAAATATGTGCCAGGTTCAAATCCGATGACGTTCAACATCGATCAACTGGCAAATAACGCTTTTACAACGTGCCCTAGTTTCGCGCAACCCGGTGCAACTCAAGGAAGTTGTGCGTTATCTGGAACCATTACCTCCAATGTCACGTTGACAAAAAATATCGAGTGGATTTTGGATAAGGCCGTGTTTATTGGTGGTAAGAATAATACCAGCCCTGCAACGTTGACGATCAATCCTGGAACTAAAATTGTCGGTGTGGGTGGACAAGGAGACCAAGCAGCTTATCTATGGATCAGACGTGGATCCAAAATTATGGCCGAAGGTACCCCGGATAATCCGATCATTATGACAGGACCAAGCGAAGCCGCCGCAGGTGAATGGGGTGGTTTCTTGATTTCAGGAAACGCGCCAGTCAATGGTTGTAATGACGGAGTGCCCGTGTGTGAAGTTCAATTTGAGGCTGTGAATACAGAAACATTTGGGGGCAACAATCCAACCGACAACAGCGGTGTGATGAAATACGTGCAAATACGTTATGCTGGAACACCTGTGCGTCAGGATGAAGAATTAAACGGATTGACTTTGAACGGTGTTGGTTCTGGAACACTGATCGATCACGTTCAAGTGCATGAAGGACTGGATGATGGTATCGAAGTGTTTGGCGGTACGGTACAAATGAAGCATCTGGTTATTACCAATGCGCAAGACGATTCTTTGGACTGGACGCAAGGTTGGAAAGGTAAAGCGCAATTTGTTTTGATCAAACAACATCCAGATGTCGGCGATCGCGGTATCGAAGCTGATAATAACGAGAAAAACAACGACAGTACTCCTCGGTCACAACCTATTCTCTCAAACCTTACAATCCTCGGTCGTGGTGGTCAATCTGCAACGCAAAGCGTTTTATTGCGCCGTGGTACTGGAGCGAATATTTGGAACTCAGTATTTGTCGGCTCACCAGTATGTTTAATGATTGATAGCCCGGCTACATTCATCAATGCGGGCAATCCTGGCAGCTTAACGGGTAGCTTGACGATACAAAATTCGTATGTCAATTGTGCGGCAAACTATAAAGACGGGAAAGATGCAACATTTACCACTGAAAATTGGTTTACATCGCAATCAGCGAACGTTGCGGGTGATCCATTATTGAGCGGTTATTTGCCGGCAGCAGGTTCTCCATTGACATTGGGCGGAGCCGCAGTAAGCGACCCATTCTTTAGCGTAGTCGATTATATTGGCGCGTTTAAAGATCAAAATAATGATTGGACGAAGGAATGGACTGCTCCAAATAGTCTTTAAGAGAAAGACTCCGTGATTTTTTGATCACGGCAGATTTTGAAAAATAGCGTTATTTCATAATAATAAAACGACTTCCTAGCAGTGCTGATCGCTGAAATCTCCCCGGTTTCAGCGATTTTTTTATCGGCATTCAAAAATTATTAACCCAACGAATGTAGTCGAAATATTTGGTTTAATACAAATGTCACAAAAGCTTCACATAGTCGACATCAATTTTTAATGTTACTCAACTAAAGTGATGGGGACGAAAAGAAAAATTTTAATTACTCGTCATATAGCAACCCCAAAGCCTCAATCCTTCTAGTTGGAGAATGTATGAAAAAATCAATTTTGGCTTTACCGCTTTGTGTGGCAGTCACCACACTGGTATATGCCACAGATGCTAGTTTTGTTAATGGCCCTATGCGCTTTATGCCAATAAAAGGCTCCGCGTACGAGCAAACCACCAGCGATCCACATATCCTCAATACGAAACCGTGGGTTATTCCAAAAGGGTACTCGCAACATATCGTTTCCGATGAAAAAAATTTGGATATTTATCCAAATCAAAGCGATATGAACGATATGAACACGGTTAACGAAACTGGTAAACGTGCTGGTCGTTATCTCTACCGTACTCAGGAAGTTCGCCCTGGGGATGGAGCTACAACCTTTACCGGAGGTGCAGTTTCTATTACCGATTTGAAAACCGGTAAAACAAAAATTCTTGCGCAACGTGCGGATTGGGAGGCTTTAGACGGAATACTTTGGACACCTTGGCAGACATTGCTGTTTGCTGAAGAAACCATTGTTTCCCAACTACCTGATCCCGATGTGCCGAACGCCAAAAGCGGTTTAGTGTATGAAGTGAAATTTGCCAAAGACGATCCAACCACGGTGGAAGAAATCAGTGTCCGCCCAATGCTTGGTTCTTTATCACATGAAGGTATCGAAGTCGACCATGAAGGGAATATTTATGTCATCGATGAAGACAAGAAAGGTTCCATTTATAAATTCGTACCAGAAACTTATGGTGATTTGAGTAAAGGTCAATTGTATGCGTTGCGCGTTCATAAAGGTGCTAAGACCGGTATGGGCGAATGGGTCGCATTAGATATGAGCCAAGTTCAAATTGATGCCCGCATAGCTGCGCAAGCAGTTAATGCAACGCCTTTTTGCCGTCCAGAAGATATCGAAAAAATAAGCGGTACTCTTTTCGTTGCCTTAACGTGTGAAGATGCAACCGATGCAAATAATACCGATGGACCTGGTGCAGTTTTAGCAGTCAAATTGTGGAAAAATCCGAAGGTTCAGTATTTTGTACAACCTGGAGTCAATGTTCCATTTGAAGTGAAACCAACGGATACAGTTAAAGGTGTGACTGGTTTAAGAAGACCTGACAATTTAGCCAAAGGCCCAGATGGAAAATTATGGATTGTTGAAGATAATGACAATAGCGATATCTGGGTTGCAGTACCTGACGAAGATAACGATGGGTACAGTGATGGCGTGCATTTGTTTGCTTCACTAAAAGACAAGTCAGCAGAAGGCACTGGTATTTATTTCGGCAAAGATCCATATACGCTCTTTGTCAATGTGCAACATTCTGAAACCGGTAATGATAAAACAATGATCATTACGCGCAAACATCAAGTAAATTATCCTAGTTCAAACGAATAAAATTAGTCCTGCCTCCCTCGTATTTTTCTACCGCCTCCCTGTGGTGTAGAAAAAACCGCTTGACCTAAGCATCCCTCTGCAACGGAGAGATGTCACGACAATCTCAGAGATTGTGGGCGTTATGAATTAGGTTTTCTTCTTTTTATCCTCTCACCCATGCTCTTTCTGGTTCTAACCAAACCGAGAGAGCATTCCCTTTTTTAAATGCCGGTATTGCGGAATAAAAAAGCACTAGACTAACAAATTTTATCTGCTAATCTACTCGACACTTAACTTTATAAGGAAAAAGGAATGGCAACTATTCAGGTATTTGATCCAGCTTTATGTTGTAGCTCGGGTGTTTGTGGTGTCGAAGCAGATCAGGATTTAATCAATTTTGCTTCTGATTTAGATTGGATGAAACAGCACAATATTTCCATTGATCGTTTTAATCTAGCTCAGCAACCGATCGATTTCGCAAATAATCCTACCGTAAAGGGATTCTTGGAACGCTCCGGTGCAGAAGCGCTTCCATTAATCTTGGTGAATGGTGAAATCGCATTAGCGGGACGCTATCCTAACCGTAATGAATTAGCGCGTTGGACGGGCGTTTCATTGGAGGAAAAGGAAGCCGAGTCGAGTTGTTGCGGTGGTTGTTGCTAACGCAACATAAACTTTTGCCATGAGTAAACTCAAATTTCTTAGTAATTCGCCAAGATTTTTGTTTTTTACCGGCAAAGGTGGCGTTGGCAAAACCTCATTAGCTTGTGCCGCTGCGATTTCGTTGGCCGACTCTGGCCTGAGGGTATTATTGGTCAGTACTGATCCTGCTTCTAATGTTGGACAGGTATTTGGTATTGCAATTGGTAATAACATTACATTGATTCCTAATGTCCCTAGATTGTCGGCTTTGGAAATCGATCCGCAAGCGGCTGCTCAAGCTTATCGCGATAAAATCGTTAGTCCAGTGCGCGGGGTATTGCCAGATTCTGTTGTTAAGAGTATTGAGGAGCAATTGTCGGGTGCGTGTACGACGGAAATCGCGTCTTTTGATGAATTTACCGGCTTACTCGTTGATTCCAACTTAACGGCTGATTACGATCACATTGTTTTCGATACCGCGCCAACTGGACATACTATTCGACTACTACAATTGCCAGGCGCCTGGAACGATTTTCTTGAAGAAGGTAAGGGTGATGCGTCTTGCCTTGGTCCTCTAGCCGGTCTTGAAAAGCAGCATTCTCAATACAAATCGGCCGTAGATTCTTTAGCAGATCCTAAGCGCAGTCGGCTGATATTGGTGGCTAGAGCGCAAAAAACCGCATTACGTGAAGCTGCAAGAACGCATGAAGAATTGGCAGCGATCGGACTGACCAAACAATTTTTGGTTATCAATGGCTTGTTGCCGCAAGCAGAAACGGTGCACGATGATTTGGCAATCGCCATTTTTCACAGAGAGCAGAAAGCACTCGAAGCAATGCCAGCGATTCTGAATCAATTGCCTTGTGATCGCATCAATCTTAAACCGTTTAACCTGGTTGGGTTAAGTGCGCTACGTCAGTTGTTAATCGATGACGAGTTATTCGATAGCACTAAAGGTATGGAAAGCATTCATCATGCCATTTCATTTCCTACTTTAGCCAGTTTGACCGACGAAATGACTAAGGATGGGTGCGGATTGATCATGCTGATGGGCAAAGGTGGCGTAGGTAAAACTACACTGGCAGCTTCGCTTGCTGTCAGTATTGCGAAACGCGGTTTCTCGGTGCACTTGACCACTTCAGACCCGGCTGCTCACTTACATGAAACATTAAGCGGCGCGATGAGCAATTTGGTCGTAGATCGAATTGATCCACATGTTGAAACTGAGCGCTATAGGCAGCGCGTCTTGCAATCTAAAGGTGCGAAACTAGATGCTCAAGCCAAGGCATTGTTGGAAGAAGATTTACGTTCACCATGTACTGAAGAAATTGCCGTGTTCCAGGCATTTTCGAGGATTATTCGCGAAGCTGGAAAGAAATTTGTAATCATGGATACAGCCCCGACAGGTCATACGTTATTACTGTTAGATGCTACGGGTGCTTATCATCGCGAGATTATCAAACAAATGGATCAGTCCATCACGCATTACACCACGCCGATGATGCAACTTCAAAACCCTAAGCAAACGAAAATATTGATAGTGACGTTGGCTGAAGCAACACCTGTAATGGAAGCGGCTAATTTGCAAGGAGATTTGCGCCGCGCAGGCATTGAACCGTGGGCTTGGGTTATTAATAACAGCATAGCTGCCGCCACTGTACGGTCGCCTTTGTTATGTCAGCGCGCCGGCAATGAGCTCGCTGAAATCGAAAGGGTTGCTACTCAACACGCCAAACGATATGCAGTTGTTCCGTTATTGGCGGATGAACCCATAGGAATCGAAAAACTGTTACAAATAATGCAATAACAAGACCTGCTATTTTCAAATCAAACAGATAGCAATTCAAGATTCACTTTTTACAGTGTTGTCGATAATCTGTTTTGTCAAAAAGAATCGCTTTCATCTTACTGTCATATCTTCGTAATAATATCGCTTTAACATCCTAACCATGAGTGTAATCCACATTCTCGTTCAGGAGATTTCAAGATGAAATTGCGATTTAGCATTATATTTTTATTTATTAATTTGTTGGTTAGTTCAATTGCATTTGCAGCAGATATAACGGGTGCAGGCGCAACTTTTCCTTACCCGATTTACGCCAAGTGGGCAGATGCTTACAACAAGCAAACAGGCGTCAAACTCAATTATCAATCGATTGGGTCAGGTGGCGGGATCAAGCAAATTAAAGCGAGAACAGTTGATTTTGGTGCATCGGATAAACCGTTAACACCAGAAGAATTACAACAAAGTGATTTAACGCAATTTCCAACGGTGCTGGGTGGAGTTGTTCCGGTTCTTAATTTAGAAGGTGTAAAACCAGGCCAATTAAAATTAACGGGTGATGTTTTAGCAAACATATTTTTAGGAAAAATTAAAAAGTGGAATGATCCACAAATCGCGAGTTTGAATGCGGATGTCATATTGCCTGAGAAAAATATTACCGTGGTGCATCGTGCGGATGGTTCAGGTACTACATTTTTATTTACCGACTATTTGTCCAAAGTGAGCCAGGAATGGAAGGATAAGGTCGGAGCCGATGCTTCCGTATCATGGCCGATTGGAACAGGCGGAAAAGGTAATGAAGGTGTTGCTAATTTTGTGAGACAAATTAAGAATTCAATTGGTTATGTTGAAGCTGCCTATGTGAAACAAAACAAAATGAATTTCGCGCAACTGCAAAATGCCGATGGTTTATATGTGTCACCGACTGAAGACAGTTTCCGTGCGGCTGCAGCTAACGCGCAATGGGACGAAACAACCGGTTTCTACGAAATTCTAACCAACAAACCAGGACAAGGCAGTTGGCCAATCACCGGTGCGACTTTCGTATTAATGCCAAGATCGCCAGCTAATTCCGAGCAAGCCTTAAATGTATTGAAATTTTTCAAGTGGGCTTATATCAATGGTAACGAAATGGCATTGGCATTGGATTACATTCCATTACCTCACGGCATAGTGCAATTGGTAGAAGATTCATGGAGAACGAATATCAAAAATAAAGATGACCAAGTGATTTATTCAATCGCAACGAAATAGTATTGGATATTTTCAATGTCACAAGAAGATCATTTGGCAGATAGAACAAGCAAACAGTGGCGTTACGATGTACTTTTTCGTCAGGTAACACGTTTTTTTGCATTTTTTGTTTTTTCGTTATTAGCAGCGCTAATTATTTCTTTATTGATCGGTAGCATGCCCGCTATTAAAACCTTTGGTGTTGATTTTATTTTCAGCGCCGAATGGAATCCGGTCACTGAAAAATTTGGTGCGTGGGTGCCGATTGTCGGTACTTTAGTGACATCGTTGATTGCCCTTGCCATCGGCGTGCCGGTGAGTTTTGGCATTGCGCTGTTTTTAACCGAGTTATCTCCTCCCTGGTTGCGTCGGCCATTAGGGACCGCCATCGAGCTTTTGGCTGGAATTCCCAGCATTATTTATGGAATGTGGGGGCTTTTTGTATTCGCGCCTTTTTTTGCGGAACATATCCAGCCTTGGTTACAGAATTCTTTCGAGAATGTGCCTGGAATTGGCTTCTTGTTTGAAGGACCTTTCATGGGAATCGGCATGCTGACTGCGGGAATTATCCTGGCTATTATGGTCATTCCTTATATTGCCTCCGTGATGCGCGATGTGTTTGATATTGTGCCGCCGATGTTGAAAGAATCTGCCTATGCATTGGGAGCAACCACGTGGGAAGTCGTTTGGCGCGTGGTTTTGCCTTATACCAAAGCCGGGGTCATTGGCGGCGTTATGCTGGGTTTGGGACGTGCTTTAGGAGAGACCATGGCGGTCACGTTTGTGATCGGTAATGCGCATCAACTGCATAGCTCTCTTTTCATGCCGGGAAATAGTATTGCATCGGCACTGGCGAATGAATTTACGGAAGCGGATGGTGAGTTGTACACGTCAGCCTTAATCGAGTTGGGTTTAATACTTTTTTTCATTACTTTTGTGGTTTTGGTCTGTTCCAAATTACTGTTGGCACAACTACAAAAACATGAAGGCAAAATTTCTTAGGCGCTAACGTGAATCCAATTTATATTCGTCGACGTATTGTCAACGCTATTTGCCTGACATTTTCAATTTTAGCCATGGCATTCGGTTTATTCTGGTTATTTTGGATATTACTGACCTTGTTTGAACATGGATTGCATGGATTGACGGCTAGTTTATTTACCGAGATGACGCCAGCGCCTGGTAATGAAGGCGGCTTGCTTAATGCGATTATAGGCAGCTTGGTCATGGTGATACTGGCAACGCTCATTGGGACACCGATTGGTATTTTGGCCGGTACTTATTTGGCTGAATTCGGTCAACGTGGTTGGCTTGCTCCAGTCACTCGATTCATCAATGATATTTTGTTGTCCGCGCCTTCGATTGTGATTGGTTTATTCATTTATACCATTTACGTCGCTAAAGTCGGTCATTTTTCTGGCTGGGCTGGAGTGCTAGCGCTATCGATGATAGTTATCCCAGTGGTTGTACGTACCACGGAAGATATGCTGCGTCTGGTGCCGAATAGCTTGCGTGAAGCTGCCGCAGCATTAGGTGCGCCACAATGGAAAATCATTACTTTAATCACTTGGCGAGCGTCTAAAGCAGGAATTCTGACCGGTGTGCTGTTAGCGATTGCGCGTATCAGTGGAGAAACTGCGCCATTGTTGTTCACTGCGCTGAATAATCAATTTTGGAGCATGAATATGAATCAGCCGATGGCAAATTTGCCTGTGGTGATATTCCAATTCGCCATGAGTCCTTACGAGTCTTGGCAAGGATTAGCGTGGGCAGGCGCATTACTCATCACATTAAGTGTCTTGACTTTGAACATAGCGGCACGTTTCTTTTTACGTAAACACGAATACCATAAATAAACAATCAAATGAACAATAATTCGGTTTTAAAGAGTGTGAATGATGTCAGCGTGGCTGAAATCAAAATGAAGGTTAAAAATTTAGATTTTTTTTATAGCAAATATCATGCGTTGAAGTCCATCAATATGGATATTCAAGAAAAACGTGTGACTGCTTTCATCGGTCCTTCAGGCTGCGGTAAATCAACTTTATTACGCACATTTAACCGCATGTATCAACTCTACCCTAGTCAAGAGGCACGTGGCGAAATACGCATCGACAATGTCAATGTGCTAGATAGAAAACAAGATCTTAATATTCTTCGAGCCAAGGTTGGAATGGTATTTCAGAAACCGACGCCTTTCCCAATGTCAATTTTTGATAACGTTGCTTTCGGCGTTAGACTGTATGAATCATTAAACCGTACAGAATTGGAAGAACGGGTCGAGTGGGCCTTACAAAAGGCCGCGTTGTGGGAAGAGGTGAAAGATAAATTGCATCACAGCGGCACGAGTTTATCCGGTGGGCAGCAACAGCGATTGTGTATCGCGCGTACTATTGCGGTAAAACCTGAAATTGTTCTGTTGGATGAGCCAACCTCGGCGTTAGATCCTTTGTCTACCGCGCGCATCGAAGATTTGATCTTCACGCTTCGTGAAGAGTACACCATCATTGTCGTCACGCATAATATGCAGCAAGCCGCTCGAGTGTCTGATTACACAGCCTATATGTATCTCGGTGAACTCATCGAATTTGGCGATACCCGGACCATTTTCACCACACCCAAAAATAAAGCCACTGAAGATTACATCACAGGGAAATTCGGTTAAATAAATCGCCTTGGGAATTTCTGAAAAACTGCGATGATTGGCAGCACTTCAATCGGAAAATATTATGCGATTTAGTAGCTCTAACTTGCATCAGATACAGCGATTATACTAAGAGGATCGGGTAAAAATTTTCCGAATCCACACTTGTTAAGATCCTCTTCAGTCCAATGGGATCGATGATTTTCAAATGGATTTGCCGGGACTTCTTGTTCAATAAAATCCTTTGGCGTGCTGATTAAAACACTTTTAGAAGCAATTCTTAAACATTCCTTAAGAAATCTAACCCCGTCTTCTTTAGTAAAGTGTTCCAAAATATCAACGGCAAGTACAAAATCATAACTCTCATTACTAATCGAAGTTAATAGACTAAGCGCATCGCCAATAAATATTTTGTTGTAAGAATAATCATGAACAGGAGTTAAATAGCCTGGATAACCTTCTATTCCATCAATTCTAATTTTCCACTCATTCTTGTTTCTCTGATTTGCGATCTCACCGTGAATTTCGAAGAGATTTAGGTTCTCCAAATTGGTACGCAGTAGAAAACCATACTGCCCCATACCAACCCCGATGTCCAAAATTGAAATTGGTTTTAAATTCTCAGCATAACCAATAATTGTACTTATCTGACTACTATAGCTAAAAGGCATTGTTAAATAAGAAATTCTAATTTTTAGAAAAAGACGATACTACCAGCTTGGGGCATCCAAGGAAATGAGAATCCTATTAATAGGTCTGTGCAGATCTTGTATCATTCGCGAAATAATTGTCAACACAGAAGATGAAATCATCATATGAAGCTATAGAAATTCGGTCAAAATTGTTCATTTTACGATCTACTCTCACCCTTCTCAACTCCTTGAGCAAGATATAGGCTGTTTATCCGATTTTAACAAATCAAGTTTGTGTTTATGATGCACTGATTTAATCCCCATTTTGGGTGGTGATCGGTGCTCGCGCGTATCAATCTTTTCGCTTTTGTTTTAGGGACAGGCTTGCTTCAGCAACAAGCAGAATTGCCTTCGCTACAATGGCTATGGTTGTTGCTGCTGGCGATGGTTTGTTATAGATTATGGCGATATTTCCAACGATCATCTGCGTTACTGGTTATTCAGCGGATTGCTCAATGGTTTATTTTTCTTGCGTTAGGTTTTTTCTGGGCCGCATTAAACGCGCATTGGCGTTTAGCAGATACTTTGCCGCTTGAATGGGAAGGTAAAGATATTCAAGTCGTTGGAGTTGTCGCTAGCTTGCCGCAACGGCATACCAATGGAATCCGCTTTAAATTCGATATCGAGCAAGTTCTTACTGAGAACGCATACGTTCCCAAGCATATTGCGTTGTCTTGGTATTCACAGCAACCAGCCAATAATTCCTCTTTTTTACCCGCTGTAGAAGCGGCGCAACGCTGGCAATTAACGATTCGCGTGAGGCATCCACACGGTAATGCCAATCCGCATGGTTTTGATTATGAGCTGTGGGCGCTAGAGCACCATATTCGTGCAACGGGGTATGTGCGCTTATCGATGTCCAATAGCTTGTTGCAACCCATGGTTTATCAACCCCAATATTGGATTGAACAGGTACGCGAAACTATACAGAAGCGTTTTGAAAGCCATCTGGCAAACAAGTCTTATAGTGGTATTTTGAAAACATTAGCGACTGGCGATCAATCTGCAATTCAACGTGATCAGTGGGAAATGTTGATTCGTACCGGAACTGTTCATTTGATGGCAATTTCAGGATTGCATATCACGCTGGTTTCGGGATTGGTGTTTTCACTTTTATTCTATTTATGGCGTAGCAGTAATTATTTACTGCTGCGTTTGCCCGCACGTAAAGCGGCGGTGATGGGAGGATTGCTGGCGGCGTTAGGGTATGTGGCGCTATCCGGTTTCGCGATTCCGGCGCAACGTTCATTCTGGATGCTTTTCGCGGTAGCCGGAGCGTTATGGATTGGCCGTACGGTTTCTCCCATTACAGTATTGCTTTGGGCATTGTTTCTAGTGGTGCTATGGGATCCGTGGGCGACGCAATCGGCGAGTTTTTGGCTATCTTTTGGCGCCATCGCGATCATTTTATGGGTTACCGTGGGTCGAGTGAATATGACGCTGGGCTGGCAGCAATGGTTTCGTATTCAATGGGCGATTTCATTGGGTTTGGTGCCCTTATTGCTAGCATTATTTCAACAAGTGTCACTAGTTTCACCGTTGGCGAATGCGATTGCTATTCCTATCGTGAGCTTCATCGTTATTCCTTTAACGCTGCTTTCCATTATTCCATTTCTTGATTCGATTTTGTTACCGCTGGCGCATGGGGTAATGAGCTTCAACATGTTCATCATGCAATCATTCAGTGAGCTGCCCAATGCGGTATGGATACAGCATGCCCCTCCACTGTGGGCGACAGGTGTTGCGATTGCTGGAATTTTTTGGTTGTTATTACCAGGCAGCATCGGGTTGCATTTATTCAGTGGATTTCCTGCGCGTTGGTTGGGTTTGATTGCGTTATTACCACTGTTTGTCATTGTTCCAAGCAAACCAGCTGATGGCGAGTTGTGGTTAACGGTTTTAGATGTCGGACAAGGCTTGTCGGTGGTTGCGCGCACGGCAAGGCATAGTTTATTGTTTGACACCGGACCTGGTTTTGGTGAAACCGATAGCGGTAGCCGTATTATCGTTCCCTATTTACGCGGCGAAGGCGTCGATCAACTGGATAGGATGGTCATATCCCATGCCGATTCAGATCACAGCGGCGGTACATTATCTGTGATAAAGGCTGTAGTTGTTGACAGCGTGTTTTCTTCATTGGATCAATCGCACCCTTTACTCCAACAGCTCTCTCATCATGCGAGATGTCAGGCTGGAATGATGTGGGAATGGGACGGCGTGCATTTTGAAGTGTTACATCCAACCCATGAAACTTACGATAATCCAGCAGGAAAAACGAACGATCGAAGTTGTGTTTTAAAAATTACCAGTCGATATGGAAGCGTGTTGTTGCCTTCCGATATTGGCGTTAAAGAAGAATTTTCGTTATTGAAACATGCAGCCGACAAATTGCCTGCGAATGTACTGGTTGCGCCGCATCATGGGAGTAATTCGTCCTCTTCAATGGCATTTATTCAAACAGTCAATCCGCAATTAACGATTTTTCCTGTCGGGTATCAAAATCGATATCACCATCCACACCAAGAAATATTGCAGCGATACCAACGCTACGGGGAAAATATGCCACTGTTGCGAAGTGATACGCATGGTGCCATATTGATGCGCTTCGCTAATCAGCAATATACCGTCGAGAGCTGGAGAATGACGCGTAAACGTTATTGGCAGCATCAGCATCAGCCGCAACCGGAACCGGAACTCTTTGCACAATGATGCATTTTTTCACGCTAAAGTAATTTTCGATGAATTGGTAATGCATTTGAGGTCAATTTAACGGATTTGATTCTTCACCTTTTCCGTCTGTCCATTTATGTTCAAAAAACTGTCATTTCCCTGACATGGTCTTTACACATTCTTTTCTTATGATTGATACAAGCATTTATTGCTTAACTTCTTGAATTAATCTCTGGAGAACTCAAATGAAATCACACACTAGAAAACTTGTATTTGTATCTGGTTTTATTGTTGGTGCAATTTTTGTTACTGGTAATTCAATGGCAAATAACGATATGGTTTATAGTCAGGCTGGCGACGTAACGAGCGACAGCACTGTACTTTGGGGTCGATGTAATTTGGAAAAAGACGCTCTTCTGACATTCTCACTGGCACCTAGCCATAAAATGATGATGAAAGAGTCAGAAAATAATAGTATGTTTAGGAAAAAATCCATCAAAGTTTCCGATCAATCGGATTACACGGCTTCTTTGAATTTCAAAGGACTCAAACCCGGTACGACTTATTATTACCAGGTTTCTTGTAAATCACTAGAAAAAAATTCCAACGATGTAGTTAAAGGAAAAATTTCTGTCTTTAAAACAGCCAACAAATCCACTCAAGCTGCACCAGTCAGTTTTGTCTGGGCTGCCGATCTTGGCGGTCAAGGATGGGGGCGTAGTCCTGATTTATCTATCACAAATGTCGATGGTGAGATAGTAAAAGGTGGTTACGTTATTTTTGACTCCATGTCCAAATTAAAACCGGATTTTGCATTATTTCAAGGCGACATGATTTATGCTGACGGTCCAATTCCGGCAAGTAAAGAAATTCCGGCGGATGTGGGTGGCGGTATTTGGACCAATAATCCCAGTAAAGACTTTGTAGCAATTACTCTGGATGATTTTCGTGCCAATTGGAAATACAACCTCGGTGATAAAAAAATGACGCAGTTTTTGTCAAAAACGCCTGTTTACATACAATGGGACGACCACGAGGTCACCAACAACTGGTACCCGGGAGAAATTATGCCCGCAGGTGAGCCTTATTTTGGCATTTCAGCAGATGTTTTAGCCTCAAATGCCAAAAAAGCCTTGCTGGAATATAACCCCATCAACGATCCGATTTTGTATCGTAGTGTAAAAAATGGTAAGCATTTGGAACTATTTTTACTCGATGAACGCAGCTTTCGCGGTGCTAATCCCGACAACTACAATCCCAATGGTCTCGAAATGCTCGGCCAGAAACAATTGGCGTGGTTGAAAAAAGAATTAAAAAAATCAAAAGCAACGTGGAAAGTCATTTCCACTCATGATCCACTCAGTATCGTAACAGGCGGTGCTACCGATAGGGATTCCTGGAGTCAGGACGATCCGGCAGTATTAGGGAGAGAAGTGCAACTTGCTGAGATCCTGAAATTTATTAAGGATCACAATATCAAAAATGTAGTTTTCCTCACATCCGACGTTCATTACACTGCTGCGATTTCATATAATCCATCTTTGGCGACATTTAAGGATTTCAACCCATTCTGGGAGTTTGTCATCGGTCCGATCAATGCCGGTGCATTTGGATCTGGAAATTTGGATGCAAGTTTTGGTCCGAATTATGAGTATTTGCGCGCACCTAGCACAGAAAGTATCGGACAAAATACTCCGCCGCCACATTTGCAGTCTTTCGGTCTTGTCGAAATTGCCGAAAGCGGCGAATTGACAGTAAAACTGATTGACATTACCGGTGCTGTTTTATTTGAAAAAATACTCTCGCCTTTTTAAATTACACAGTAATAAACAATCCCCCGTGGCAAAACCACGGGGGATTGTTTATTCAAATCATAAGGATAATCAAAACTCGTTTTGAGAAATTACGCGGCACTGGAAGTTACGTTGTTGAAAATAATGGTAAATGTCGTGCCGACACCTGGTTCGCTATCAACATTGATTTTCAATTTATTGTTTTCCGCAGCGATTTTTACGATCGATAAGCCGATACCGCTGGTGGATTTATTATGCATTGCGGCTCGTGGAGAATAAAAGTATTCGTTAAAAATATTGGGTAAATCTTTGCTTTCGATGCCGATGCCGTGATCAGTCACTGTAACAGTGGCTTGATCAGCTCCGATCTGTTGAGAAGCAATTTCAATGGATGTGCCGTGATGTGAATAAGTGATGGAATTGGAAATAATGTTTTCGAATAAAATTTCTAGTTGTTCCGGAATGCATTGGTAGTAAAAGTCATTTACCGAGACATTCAATTTCATTTCCTTAGAATTGACAACCGGTCCGAGTTTGTCGATGCATTTTTTTAAAATGGTATGGATATTCGTGGATTGAAACTGCGCCGTATCGTGACAACTGGTTTTTAAACGTTCTAATCGCAATAAATCAAGAATTAATCCTGACATGTTTTTCGCTCGAATATCCATTTGTTCGAGCGCATGCGTGACTTCCGAAGACGTTTCTCCGAGATAGCCTTCTCGAATCAAATTGATCTTGCTGCGAATGGCATCCAGTGGTGATTTAAGCTGATGCGTAATCAGCAACGCGTATTGATCTTTTTCAACTTGTGCTCGTTTGATTTGTTTATAAGCATCAGCGAGATGGTGTTCATGCGTGCGAACAATTAATGAAAGCCTTGAAACGACATACCAAACAACGAGAAATAACACATCCAGAAAAATCATCCAAAGCAGTGCGTTGTCTTGCGGTGAACTTTCGATAGAAAAATGTTTATCAATTAATGTTGAAAGTGGTGCTTGCGCAAAAAGAAAGTTATCAATCAAGATGACAACCGTATCCATAACGCAAACCAGCACTGTTACATAGAAACTTTCACGCGCTGAAAAAAAGATGCATGCTAAAGCAATATGCAACACATAGAAAAAAGATATTGGTGTAGACGTACTACCAATGTAATGTACGACAACAGAAAGACAGACCAGATCTACGATAATCTGCGCCCAAAGATTGATGGTAGGAGAGTTGTATCGACTTGGCGGTAAGTAATCTAACGCAATGATATAAAGAATATTAGCGAAAATGAGTATGCCGATAACGACGACAGGCCAATTATGTTGGTCACTGACACCCAATTTGACGAAAGTGTCTGAGGATGAAAGCAGTACTAATATTTCAAAAACAATTAAAGCACCGATTAATACCCAACGAAAAGCAATGAACCACCGGATATTGCTGATTAAGACATCATCGCTAAGTTTAACCCGAGCCTGTGCTTCTAAATGTGAGGCTGCACGATTATTAGCAGATTTATCCCAAGAAAATTCGGTGCTTGTCATTACTTTACGAATATTAATATTGTTAGGCAATTTGCCCGTCTTTATTTTTCAAGCGAGCGTTGATTGTTGCGAGAAGACTAATCGGTTCAACGGGTTTTTCCATGATACATACCCATTCATGCGATTGATTTTCAAAATAAGGTCGAATCATATCACCTAAGGAAGTTAGAAAAATAGCCTGCATCTCAGGATAGTTTTTATGAAGGTTAGCAAAAGTCGTCAAACCAGAATCCATAGATTCCACCATGACATCTAGAATGGCTAAATTAGGCCGGATCGTATTGTTTTTTAATGAGTCAAAAAAATCCTGCATGGTGAGATAACTGTCAACTTCGTAGCCATCTTTCTTTAAAATTAGTTGTACGGATTCACGGATATCTGAATCGTCATCAACATGAGCAATGCGTAAAACCATGGTAATCAATCTCCTTTTGTTTTTTCGTCATTATAGTTATAAAAAAGAAGTTATTTAAATTTATGCTGCTTATTGGCATATGGGTATACTTCTTTCCCTTGGTGTGAGTATGGGTTCAAACGATAATAGCTGAGCTTATGTGAAAATTATGTGAATAGCAAATGTCATTTGGCTGGGCAAATTTTGGGTGTCGGTAATGACAAAAAAGCCTAAATTATCTAAGGATTGATTTTTCCTTGGATTGGGTGAAAATATTGTGTAACATAATGATTATTAATTTGATATGGCTTAAACTGGAAAGCTGGCTATTATCTAAGTCCACTATACATTTTGTGTGGCGGTTAGGTATCATATGCAATGTTTTAATTCTTTAGGTTTTAAAAACTTAAAGCGAAGGAAATACTGGATGTTACTGGTGCTCTTGTACTGTTACAGATAGAGCATGGCTTAAAGTGCTAAAAGGGAATAATGTTTACAAAAAAAGGATTGGGCGTTACCGTTTACGCAAAGCCAATCAGTATTGTTATCTTATTGATAACTTTGTTATTTATTCCATTTTCCTCACTTATGGCGGAAGAGTGGATCTATATTTTTAGACGAGGTGACAATCTATGGAATTTTACTGAAAAGCATCTTGTCAGCATGAAGCATTTAGATGGAATTGTCCGTTTAAATCATATTCACAATCCCTATTTTGTACCTCCCGGAACACAATTACGTGTTCCCATCTCTTGGACAAAGCAGCATGGGCAGGCTTATGCGGAAGTCGTTCAAGTACGAGGTGCAGTTACTCTGCATCGTAAGGGACAGACTGATACTTCACCCCAACCTGAAATGCAATTATTGGTGGGCGATGAAATTCAAACAGGTGAGGATGCTTTTTTGACATTGAAGTTTGCAGATGATACGCAACTGAACGTCCAGCCAAATTCGTATCTGCGGTTGCATGATATGAGAATTCTCGGTGATTATGGTCTGATCGATACGATGATTGAGCTACAAAAAGGGCGAGTAGAAAGTTCTGTGCCGAAAAATTCTGAGAATGGAACCCGCTTTAGAATTCGCACCCCTTCCGCGATAAGTTCAGTTCGAGGTACCGATTTTCGTGTTGGTGTGGTGGAAGTCGAATCAGCTTCTACCAGTGAGGTTTTAACCGGTGCGGTTGAAGTGGAAGGTAAAGGTAAAGCCATCAAAGTTCCTGAGAAATATGGCACATTTGCTGCGGCAGGAAAATCACCGCGACCACCTATCAAACTACTTCCACCCCCTGATCTATCTGAGACGAATGATTATTACCGGGAATTGCCTTTAGTCATTCATCTAAAACCGATTCGTGGTGCACAAGCATATCGCGCACAAATTGCCAATGATCGAGAATTTAATAATGTAATCACTGAATTTACCACAACAAAATTACCTTTTCGCGACGGAAATCTTCCGGATGGTAATTATTGGTTAAGAATTCGCGGCATCGATCAATCATGGATTGAAGGTTTTGATGCTATGAAGCCTATAGCTCTCAACGCACGACCGGAACTTCCTTTTATTCTTGCACCGATACCTGATGGTGTGATGAATCCCGAAAAACATGAATTTAAATGGGCAAAGCAAGAAGAAGTTTCGCACTATGCCGTCATGATCAGCGATAGCGCTGACTTCTCCAATCTGAATTACTTTAATCCGGAATTCAAGGACAATGAGCTGATACTTTCTGAGCGATTAAGCCCTGGCCAGTATTTTTGGCGTATCATGGCTGTTTCTCCACAAGAGGGCGCCGGGCCTATGAGTGATGTCATGGCTTTTCGTGTTCCTCATCCTGGCCCGTCGCTGGAAGATGCTAAATTTGATGAAAACAGCATGACATTCGCATGGCGTACTCCTGCAGAAGGGCAACGTTTTCATTTTCAATTTGCCAGCGATTCTGAATTCAATCAAATCATTCATGATGAAGTAACAACAGCCTCTCAAGTTGTAATTAAGAAACCTGAAAGTGGAGTGTATTACCTGCGAACCAAAACGATTGAGTCTGATGGTTTTCAAGGACCTTGGGGATCACCTCAAACGATTGACGTTCCGCGAGGTATATCTTATTGGTTTATGTTATTGATGTTGCTACCATTACTAGTGCTTTTGTAATGCCATCACTTTTTGCAGACAAATCTTACTATACCGATAAAAATTTTCTTGCGTGTGCAGTTTTCATTTTGTTTGCTGTAGCTTTCATTTCCTATGAAAAATATCTCGAACGATTCGATTTCATCATTTACGATAAACTCATATCATTTCAGCATCCTAGCTATGATTCAAGAATCGCTATTATTACAATCGATGATAATAGTCTGAAAGCGTTAGGGCAGTGGCCTTGGTCTCGAGCATTACACGCGCGGTTGATTGATCGATTGCGAACTATCGACAATAAAGCAGTCGTATTTGATTTGTTATTTACGGAACAGCAAGGGTCGAATGCGGCTGCAGCTGCAGATCGATTGTTTGCAGAAGCGATTGCCCGTCATGGTCGTGTTGTCCTTCCTGTGGCGCCGATATCCGAGTCATCACCTTATGCTATTGATTTTGCGCAACCGTTACCGATGTTTGCGGAACATGCCAAATTGGGGCATGCGGACGTGGAGTTGGATAAAGATGGGGTTGTTCGACGGGTATTTTTGTATGCGGGCATCGATTCCCCGGTTTGGCCGACTTTATCGTTAGCATTGTTGAATGATTTTGAAACAAAAAAGCAATTGCCCGATGTTGATCATGATGATCCAAAGTCATTTAGTAATTATGATAAATTGTGGACTCGTTCAGCAGAGGTATTGATTCCTTATGTAACGGAATTGGGAGCGTTCCAGCGAGTATCTTACGCGCAAGTTTTGTTTGATGATGCTGTCCTGCAGCGTTTGAGAAATAAAGTGATTTTTGTTGGAATAACTGCGACTGGCTTAGGCGCGCGTTTTTCTACTCCTTTAACATCCATCGATCATCGATTAATGACTGGCATAGAGTGGCATGCAAATGTGTATTCGATGTTATCTGAGAATCATATAATCAGGCCACTTTCTAATTCTACAATGGCGCTTGTTTCGGCGTTCTGCGTGGGAGTTTTCTTACTGTTGTTGATTCAACTGAAGCGTCAGTTAACAATTTTTGTCTTGTTCGGTCTTTTTGCATTGGCATTGTTGATGAGTAGCGTGCTGTTAAAATTTGCTCATATTTGGATGCCTCCCAGCGCAATTCTAGTAGGCACCTTATTCCTCTATCCACTAGAAAATTGGCAGCGCATCAATCGTTTTGTAAGTATTTTTTGGATCAACAAAATACGCACTAGCGCAGCTCTAGAGTCTATTGGTGATGGCGTTATTATTACTGATAATGCGAATACAATTATTTACGCCAACAAAGGTGTGGAAAAAATCCTTCAAACACAATTTTCTGAATTGAATGGAAAAATGCTCCATGAAATTCTAAGCTTCTATCCCACCTCAGATCTTGTGAGTGTTCCTCGGTTAAAAGAAAATTTTTCAGCGTCAGCAATAAAATCAACAAAAACTCCCGTGGAATACAATATTAAAACACCGCATGGTGATGAGCTTACAGTGCGTGTTGTGTGCAACGAGTTTTACGACGAAAATAATACTAAGATGGGCTCGGTCATTGCAATCACGGATATAACCGATACTATCGAATTGGCTAAGCGTGTAGCACATCATAAAAGCTATGATGACTTAACGGAATTACCCAATCGCTTTCAGCTTTTGACGCAATTTGATCGGATGATCACTGCCGCGGAAAGAACTAATAGAGTTATCACGGTTTTTTTCATTGCGTTGGATGGTTTCAAAAAAATTAACGATGCGATGGGGCACCATGCTGGGGACAAACTGCTGAAAATGGTTTCAGCCCGGCTTTTTGAAACGCTGCAAAAAGGCGATATCGTCGGGCGCTGGGGTGGCGATGAATTTGTTTTGCTTTCAGAGCATTTGAGCAAAGACACTGTATTTGAAATGGCGCAGCGAATTTTGGAAGTAGTTAGGCATCGTTTTGAGATTGACGATTTAGAAGTGTTTGTATCGGCTAGCATTGGTATCAGTTTTTACCCTGATAATGGTCTAAGCAGTGAAATTGTCGTAAAAAGAGCGGGAACGGCAATGTATCGCGTCAAGCAGGATGGCGGTAATTTGTATGGTCTTTACTCTCAAGAGTTGTCGGCAGATTGGACACGTGAGCAGATTACTCTTGAAAAAGAACTGCGTACCGCTATTAAACAGCGCGAATTACAAGTGTTATTTCAACCAATTTTTAATGTTCGGTCTCATAGTATTTCTCGCATAGAAGCGTTAGTGAGATGGCCGCACCCAAATCGGGGCTATCTTTCTCCGAGTAGTTTTATTCCGCTAGCGGAAAAAATCCGACAAATTGAGCCATTAGGCGAAATGGTGTTGAAAGAATCGTGTGAGGTTGCCTCTAAGCTGATTAATCTAGGCTATCCTATCAAGGTTTCAGTCAATCTTAATCCGCGACAACTCGTCAATAGAAATTTGCCACAAATGATAGCGCAAATTTTGCGTGAAACTAATTTACCACCGCAATCGCTTGCTCTTGAAATGACTGAAACTGCAATTGTCAACGATATGGAACGAGCAAGTAGTGTTTTGAATGAAATAAAAAAATTAAATATCACTATTGCTTTGGATGATTTTGGTACTGGCTATTCTTCCTTGACATTGTTGCGAGAATTACCGATAGATATCATTAAAATCGATAAATCATTTGTACATAAACTAGGAGAGAATCCTAACGATTTGAAAATTGTGCAAGCAATTATTGGACTTGGAGAAAATCTCGGATTGATAGTGATCGCCGAGGGGGTCGAAACTGAAGAGCAAGTCAACTTATTAACAAAATACGGTTGCATTTATCAACAAGGTTATTATTTCAGCCGTCCAATTACGTATATGGCACTTTATGAGTTGATGAAAAATTCTCAGGATGTTATTCCTCTTCGAAATTCGTCATAGATATCAACGAGAGATATTCATTTGAAAAATAAATATTGATTGCGAGTACTTTAGTTTTATTTTTTTGAGAATCCCTGTTAATAGCTCCACATTCAAAGCAGGCTTCCAAATTTCTAGCCATCGTGTTGTCATAGATTTGCTCATCGAGTTGCCCACTCACTATCTTGTGGTTGAATTCATCAATGGCCATGACTAAGTACAGAAATTTCGTTCATGTGGTAAGATAAAAAAAGTCCGCAACATATGATTAATTGACGCGGATTGCCATGAAACGACGTTTTGTCAGGCACTGATGTGCAAGACTAGGTTTTTCCCCGCTAGTTCTGTGGTTTTATATCATTTTTCATCTTCCTTAAGCCGAGCATAGTGTATTCATTCGAAAAGGGTAGCTCCGGACGGTTGTGAAAGATAGTCTTCGCAGAGATTTTAGTAGGCAAAATGTCCCTGTTTTTTCTGTAAAAAACTAAAATGTCCTTTAAATTGACAGTTCTTTCTTTTGGGAACAGACTACATTTATATATTGTGTAGATCCGTTTCTAGGTTTTTTTAGGCTTTTTCTTAGTGTGTCTTGATGCAATTTTTATCTTGTGTTTTTTCATAGAAATTTTTTCGGCGCGTGATGCGAAATTGTTATGTTTAGATTATTTTTTATTGGTTTAATGGGTTTTTTTATATTCATCCCGGTAGGACATCTAAGTGCCAAGGGTGGAAATTATATTATTACTCAAATTGCTGAACTTCCCCTTGGGACAACGCATGTGGTCAGATCGGCGAATGAAAGCGGAGATGTGGTAGGAACAATTAATAAAGGACGCCATGGACCCTTAGGAGCGATTTGGGGAAACGGTGGAAATAGAGATATCAAAACTCCTAGAGCGAATAGTGATTTTAATCTTGTTCTGGGTATTAATGATACCAAGCAAGTTGTAGGGACGACCAATACTGATACAGGAATGCGTGCTTTTCGTTCTATGCCTGACGGGACCAGTGCTTTCCTTGATGAATATGCTAACGACACGAGTAATTCGGCAATAGCTGTAAATGCTTCTGGAAAGGTTGTCGGCTGGTCAAGTGGTTCCGACGGAATGCGGGCTGTAATTTGGGATTCAACAGGAAAAATAGAGTCATTGCCTCCTCTGAACGGAAGCAAAATGTGTCGTGGATTAGTAATTAATAATGCGGGAGATGTGGCGGGGACATGCGATACCGAGTCTGGATCGCGTGCTGTATTGTGGGAAAATAGCGCTAAAAATGCAGTCGATCTGGGGACTCTTCCTGGTGATGATTGGAGTTCGCCGGCCAGTATGAACAATAAAGGGGATATTGTTGGGTCTTCTGGAGATTCAGATACTCATCGTGCTGTTCTTTGGAAGAGAAGTGAAAAAACGATTAAGAATCTTGGAGTGTTGACGGGGCGAGTTTCTAGTAAAGCGTTGGGTATTAATAATAGAGGTGATGTGGTCGGTTATTCAGAAGGTGGCCATAGTCGAGAGCATGCATTTTTATGGACGAGTAAAGATGGCATGCAAGATTTGAATGATCTGTTGGCGATTAACTCTGGTTTTGTTCTGGTCCAAGCAGTCGGGATAAATTCCCAGGGAGTGATTAGTGTTATGGGCTATGACGAAATGATGAATCCTGATAATCACTTACATGATGAACAATTGCCTATGCGAATCTTTCGCCTCCAACCTATTAAAGGGTTGATGAATTAATGTAAAAGCTAATTAACTGAGCGATATTTTTATGAGTTAAGCGTTAACTGGTTTAGCTTTTTTAAGAATTCAGTTTTATTAATAGTAAAAAATATTCATGGGTTTTTCGCATTCCGTTCTGGTTGGTAGTTTTTGATTGTGCATAGTTTGTGAGCTTATAAACACGCATTTAAAAACATACCTTGGTTGTATTTGTGCCATTTAATTAATTTTTTTTAGTAAACATCATGTTTAATAAAATTTTTGCTTTTGTTGTCTCTGTTGTATCCACATTAGCTTTGAATGGAATTTTCATTCCGATTGCTCGAGGAACGCCACCAGACATAGTTGGACAATGGGAATTAGTAACTCCTGCCTTGCCGTATTTTCCTGTCCACGTTAATTTACTGCCTACAGGAAAGGTAATCATATGGCCGGGCGATGTGGGGATATCTGGTAACGATCCAAGAGCCTGGGATCCATCTGATAACTCTGTAACAAATCTTAGCAAGCCGGGATATGATCTTTTTTGTGTTGGGCATGTGTCTTTGGCCGATGGTTCCCTGTTTTTGGCGGGTGGTCATATTTCTAATTTTGTCGGATTGCCCAAAGCATCCAAATATGATTTCTTGACTGATACATGGACTACGTTGCCCAATATGAATGCTGGTCGTTGGTATCCAACAACAGCTATTTTGGCTAATGGCGATGTTTTAACCATTTCAGGCGATATCGATACTACATTAGGTGGGAATCCGTTACCGCAAGTTTTTGAAGTGTCAAAGGGAACATGGAGAAATTTAACGACAGCGCAAATGCAGGTAATTAATTATCCTTGGATGTTTTTGGCACCCAATGGAAAGATGTTCTTCGCAGGACATTCGGCGACAACACGATATTTAGACACCAAGGGCACGGGTGCATGGAGTATGGTTGCAACCAGACCGGGTGGATGGCGAGATTATGGCTCTGCGGTAATGTATGCTCCTGGTAAAATACTGGTTATGGGGGGTGATCAACAACCAGTGAAGAGTTCTGCGGAAGTTATTGATCTTAACCAAGTAACCCCAGTTTGGCGAATGATTGACCCGATGCAATATGCGCGACGTCACCTGAATTCAACGCTATTGCCGGATGGAAAAGTGTTGGTGACCGGTGGAACATCTTCACCCGCATTTAATGAACCTGCTGGGCATGTTGATGCCGCTGAAATGTGGGATCCTGCTACCGAAAAATGGACAACTCTAGCAAGTGCTTCGGGAATTCCTAGAATATATCATTCCACTGCACTGCTTCTTCCCGATGGAAGGGTTTTTACTACCGGAGGGAATAACCATCCAGAGATCGAAATTTTTTCACCGCCGTATCTTTTTAAAGGAGCCAGACCTACAGTCACTACTGCACCATCTGAGGTCACATATGGGGCATCATTTAATGTAAAAACTCCGGATTATGCATCGATTTCGAAAGTGACGGTCATTAGAATCGGTTCAGTAACACACGCTTTCAATGTAGGGCAGGTAATTAATGAACTTAATTTTTCAAAAACTGCGGATGGTCTCAACATTACTGCTCCTGCTAGTCCCAATATAGCTCCACCAGGTTACTATATGATTTTCATCTTGAATGAAAATGGAGTTCCATCGATTGCTAAGTTTATTAAAATCGGTGCAGGTGCTAATCCGACTGTTTCAGTAACGGCGCCACAAAATGCTATGTCGGTTGGTGGTCCGGTTGTTACAATCGCTGCCGAGGCTGCTGATAATATTGGTGTGTCAGGGGTTCAATTCAAGATTGATGGGGTGAACATCGGGGCTGAGGATACGAGTTCACCATATAGCATAACATGGGATAGTAGTCAGGTTACTGACGGTGCGCATGTCATTACTGCCAGTGCTAGAGATGCCGACGGACATGTTACGACGAGTGCTGGCATAAATATTAATGTCAATAATAGCGCTCTTCTTCCAGATTTAGTGGTGACGAGTCTTTCGTATGCAAATGGTATTTTTACGAGTACCGTAAAAAATCAAGGAAGCGCACCTACGCCTGCAGGAACAACCTTCGGTATGAAGTATTCTGTCAATGGTGTTTATAGAACCTGGAGCAATTTTAGTACGCCAGTAGCAGTGGGGCAAACCGTGACTATAGGTACAAAAGGGGCGCCTTATTTTATTCCCGATGGGCCAGCAGTGGCGACAGCGTTTGTCGACGATCAAAAAAAGATTGTTGAGATAGAAGAAAATAATAATATATTAACGCAAACAGTTACCGGAGGAGTGTTGGATAATGTTAATCCGACTGTTTCTATAACATCACCATCGAGTAACAGCACTGTTTCCGGCAATTCAGTTGTAATTTCTGCCAATGCGAGTGATGACAAAGCAGTGGCGGGGGTGCAATTTTCAGTAACGGGTGGTTATCCTCTGCCTGAGGTTACAACACCTCCTTATTCGTTGGTATGGGACAGTACAGCTGTTGTTGACGGAGTGCATACTGTCGTAGCAACTGCTAGAGATACCTCTGGAAATACAGCGTCAAGTTCTTTGGCCATAACAGTTAATAACTCCATTAATCCGGTGGATAATATTAATCCGACTGTTTCGATAACATCTCCGTCAAACAATAGCACTGTTTCTGGCAAATCAGTGGTGATTTCTGCTAATGCGACTGATAATATAGCCGTGGCGGGTGTGAAATTTTCAGTAACAGGTGGAGATCCTCTGTCAGAGGATTTAACAGCTCCTTATTCGCTGGTATGGGATAGTACGACTGTTGCTGACGGAGTACACACTATTGTGGCGACTGCCAGAGACACCGCTGGAAACACAGCGTCAAGTTCTTTCAATGTAACGGTCGATAATTCTTCTCCTAAGCCTGATGTGATTGTTACACAACTTTCTTACGCTAATGGAATTTTTACCAGTGTAGTTAAGAACCAAGGCACTGCACCAACTCCTTCCGGTGTTACGGTAGATGTATCATATTTAGTGGACGGGAAATACCAAACATGGGGATCTGTGTGGGGGCCTCTGGCGGCAGGAGCGTCAGCGACAATTGGTACAAAAGGTCAGCCTTATACCATACCAGGCGGTATTCACACGATGACGGCTTTTGTGGATAACCAAAATAAATACGCAGAATTAGATGAAACAAATAATAAACTCACATTATCGGTCGTAAATCCAAAACCAGGTGTATCGGTAACGGCGCCTATTCAAGGAAGCACCATATCGGGTAGTTCTGTAATAGTTTCTGCTAATGCGACTGATGATATTGGCGTTTTGGGAGTTCAATTCAAATTGGATGGAACAAACCTTGGATCTGAAGATACTACAGCACCCTATACTGTGAACTGGAATAGCACTACGGTTCCGGATGGTCAACATACAATTACTGCTGTTGCGAGAGATGCGGATGGCAATACAACAGAAAGTGCAGTTATAACTGTGACTGTTAACAATGCAAATAATACAGGACTTTTACCTGACCTGGTTGTTACGCAATTTTCTTATGCAAACGGTATTTTTACAGCGGTAGTTAAGAATCAAGGAAATGCAGCTACGCCCTCCGGTGTTACAGTAGACGTAAAATATTTGGTGGATGGAAAGTATCAAACTTGGGGTTCGGTGTGGGGGCCTTTAGCTGCAGGAGCATCCGCAACAATTGGCACAAAAGGTCCATTTTATGTGATACCGAGTGGTGCTCACACAATAACAGCTTTTGCGGATGACCAAAATAAACATGTCGAATCAAATGAAACTAATAATAAAGTAACTAATTCTATTCAGATTCCATAGAAGATAGAGGAGTTTAGATAAGTTCAAAAAATATATGTGTTAATACACGAGAAAATAATTCCTAATACTTGCTGGATGAGGAATTATAGGAAGAAATTAAACTGATAAAAAAGTAAAGACTGCAGTAGCTTACTATTTAGGCTACTGCAGTTTTTTTTGGAGGGAAAATTCTTATGTGTATTAATGATTGAGACTACTTTTGCTTCAGAAAATTCCCTTTCTGCGTGCGCCGGATTGCATCATAGTCTGAGAAATTCATGAAAAATCGTCAATCAGATTGATTTGAAAAATAATTTTATCAACTGATCCATACACTGGGATGCGCCCGTGTAAAGGTCTCGATAAGTTAATGGTCTGAACTCAATCGTTTAATGCCTATTTTGTTTGTGTATAAGAATATGCAAGATATGAGACTCAAACTTATTTGAGAATAATTTATTAATAGCAATTTAGTTTGGATATCAGAATAATGAAAATATTGATATCTAATTTGCTTGTGATTAATATAGTGAAAATTATTAACCGAAAATTAATGAGTGCTGTCTATGCAGTTTAATCTGGCTAATGCTGTTAACTGCCATTATGATAAATTTCCACCAACCAAACTTGATTATACTAAGTTTATAGGGGCCATATTAAAAGCAACAGATGCAATAGCCCGCTATGATCAAATGCTGAAGAATATGCATAACAGCGGGATATTGCTAGCACCTTTAAGGAATCAAGAGGCAGTTATATCTTCTAGGATGGAAGGAACTGTAAGTACCTTGGACGAGATTTTAAAATATGAAGCTGATCATAATGACGATGCAAGGAATGTTCCCTATGTAAGATCTGAAGTCATTGAAACTATACTTTATCGGAATGCGCTACAAGTTGCCCAACATGCAATAAAAAGTGGTTATCCATTATCTCAGTCACTTATTAAATCCATTCATCAGAATTTACTTTCTGTTGGGCGTGGGGCTTCAGAATCACCGGGTGAGTTTAAAAAGGAGCAAAACTACCTGGCTGATAAGATGAAGAGAAATATTCTATTTGTGCCCATCAGTCCAGAAAAATTACAAGAAGGACTTGATAAATTGTTTCAGTATATAGTGCAGAGTGATCATCCAATGTTAGTCAAAACAGCGCTGTCCCATATCGAGTTTGAGGCACTGCACCCATTCAAGGATGGCAATGGGCGCATCGGGCGCATGTTGATTACATTAATGCTATGGTCATCAGGAACAATATCAGCGCCCCATTTTTATATAAGTGGTTATTTAGAAGAGTATAAGGACAAATACATAGACATAATGAGAAACGTATCTGAAAATGGTGACTGGGAAAGTTGGTGCGTATTCTTTCTCGAGGCCGTTGAGCAGCAAGCAATTAGAAATCTTGCTGTTGCTGAGAATATCCAAAGATTATACGAGGAAATGAAAATAAAATTTTCAGCTACTTTGGCTTCTAAGTGGAGCGTTAACGCATTAGATTTTATCTTTACATATCCTGTATTTAGAAACAATAATTTTGTTAAAAAAAGCGGAATACCCGCGCCAAGTGCGGCAAGGTTCACAAGAATTCTTTTAGAAAAAAAACTAATCACTACAATAGAAGAAGCATCTGGGAGAAGGCCTGCGTTATATTCTTTTGAGCCGTTGTTGCAACTTGTTAGAGTGTAGAATATTTTACTTGAGATTACCCCGTGACTGAAGCAAAGCGCGATATAGTCATTGATCGTAAAAGTTAAATTTTTCGAATCGATTTTACGCTGAATGATCATTGTGAGAATTTGACGGGTTATAATGTCTCCATAAAAGCGACATTAATTAACAATAACAATATGCCACGATCAAATTTTCTAAGAACACCTTTATTGCACGGTAACGATCCAGAATTAAAACGAGAAGAAATACGCAGGTATTTTCATGCCACCCTCGATTGCTATGAAGAGCTTTTTGAGACTTTACGCTCCGATGAAGCTTACTACAACAAACCAATTTCGTTGCGACATCCGCTGATTTTTTATTTTGGACATACTGCAACTTTTTTTATTAATAAACTAATTCTTGCCGGTTTATTATCCGAACGTATCAACCCAAAGCTTGAATCGATGTTTGCGGTTGGTGTCGATGAAATGAGCTGGGATGACCTGGATAGTACTCATTACAATTGGCCTACCGTTCAAGAAGTGCGGGATTATCGAAATACCATGCGTCAAGGCGTTGATCAGTTAATCACGCAGATGCCACTGGTATTGCCGATCACGTGGGAAAGTTCTTGGTGGCCGATTTTGATGGGCGTTGAACATGAACGCATTCATTTGGAAACTTCGTCAGTTCTGATTCGTCAACATGCTCTCAAATATGTACGCCCGCACCCAAATTGGCAGCCCTGTTTAAAAGCGGGTAAATCGCCAGAAAATCAAATGATTGCAGTTTCATCCGGCAGCGTTACTCTGGATAAAAACAAGCAAAATCACCAATATTATGGTTGGGATAATGAATATGGCTTGCACCAAGGCGACGTAGCGGCATTTCAAGCCAGCCGATATTTAGTTACCAATCAGGAGTTCCTGCATTTTATTGAAGCAGATGGCTATCAAACCGAAAGCTATTGGCTGGAAGAGGGACGTTCTTGGCAGAAATTTACCCAAGCAATCCATCCCACATTTTGGGTTAAAAAAGACGATAGGTGGTTTTTGCGTACCATGGCGGAAGAAATTCCTATGCCTTGGGATTGGCCGGTTGAAGTTAATTATCATGAAGCGAAAGCTTTCTGCAACTGGAAAGCAGTTGCTACCAAACAGCCTGTTCGTTTGCCTACTGAAGATGAATGGTATCGTTTGTATGATGAAGCCAAACTATCGGAGGTGCCTGCTGAAACCTCCGCTCATGGCAATCTGCATTTGGATCACTATGCTTCCAGTGGTCCGGTCACTGAATTTAAGCACGGTGATTTTTATGACATCGTCGGTAATGTATGGCAATGGACCGAAACACCGATCTATCCATTCCCCGGCTTTGATGTCCATCCTCTGTACGATGACTTTACCACGCCAACATTTGATAATCAGCATAATTTAATGAAGGGCGGATCGTGGATTTCATGTGGCAATGAATCGTTACGGAGCGCACGGTATGCGTTTCGGCGGCATTTTTTTCAGCATGCGGGGTTTCGTTACGTCATTTCTGATGCGCCCGCCAAGCAGCCTAGTTCTAATTATGAAACGGATAAACTGCTATCGGAATATGCTGAATTTCACTATGGCGATCATTACTTTGATGTGCCGAATTTTTCGAAGGCTTTGGCAGAAATTGCAATTAAAGCAATGGGAAATCGGCCTAAACGATCTGCCTTAGATTTGGGTTGCGCATCGGGTCGCGCAACCTTTGAATTGGCACGCGCATTTGATCAGGTGACTGGCATTGATTTTTCAGCACGGTTTATCGGTCAAGGCGTACAACTCGCCAAGCAAGGCATCTTGCGTTATGTTTTAACTGATGAAGGCGATTTGGTTTCTTACAAAGAACGCACGTTGACAGGTTTGGATTTAGAACATGTCAAGGATAAGGTTGAGTTTTATCAGGGGGATGCTTGTAATCTGAAATCTATTTTAACGGGATATGATTTGATTCTCGCGGCTAATCTGATTGATCGTTTGTATGATCCTAGCAAGCTGCTTAATAGTATTCATGAACGTGTTAACCTAGGCGGATTATTGATGATCACTTCTCCTTATACCTGGTTGACGGAGCATACTAAAAAAGAATTTTGGATTGGCGGATTCAAGCGCGATGGAGAAAATTTCACTACGTTTGATGGCTTGAAAGCAATCTTAGAGAAACACTTTAAGCTGATTCAAGGACCGCAATCCGTACCTTTTGTCATTCGCGAAACCAAACGCAAATTCCAACATACGCTTTCAGAAGTTACGATCTGGGAGAGAATTTCTTGATCAATGGTTTTGATTTCGATCAAGAAATCAACCGTACAGGAACCAGTAGTACCAAATACGATGGGCGTCAAGGCATGTTCGGCAGGGATGATGTTATCCCTGCTTGGGTGGCTGATATGGATTTTGCCGCACCTCCCGTAGTTACACGGGCTTTAATCCAACGTGCGCAACATCCCATTTATGGTTACACGTTATTTCCAGATAGTTTGTATGACGCGTTGATTGATTGGATGTTACACCGTCATGGTTGGCCTATTCAACGCGACTGGATTGTGATGTGTCCTGGCGTTGTGCCTTCGATCAATGCGGCAATTGTTGCACTGACTAAACCTAATGAGGGTGTTATTGTTCAGCCGCCGGTATACTTTCCTTTTTTTTCAGCGGTAACGCAATCCGGAAGAAACCTGATTCATAATCCGTTACGGATAGAAAATAAGGAAAATAATCGTTATGCCATCGATTTCGATCACCTAGAGCATTGCGCCAAAAACGCGCGATTGATGTTATTGTGTTCGCCCCATAATCCGGTAGGCCGAGTTTGGCAACCTAAAGAATTAGAGAAATTATTGGAGATTGCCAATAAACATAATTTGCTAATCTTTTCCGATGAAATTCATGCAGATCTTATTTATCCAGAGCATCGGCATTATGCAATAGCAAGCCTATCCAGCTCTGCTAACAATATCATTACTGCGGTGGCACCCAGCAAAACTTTTAACATTCCAGGTTTGAATTTGTCGGCATTGATTATTCCCGATAAAACAACTCGAAACGCAGTTAAGGCTGTATTTAACAATTTCCATATTAGTCCATCTAATCCCTTCAGCATTACTGCGTATGAAACCGCTTATCGGGAAGGTGAGGATTGGTTAAATGCATTGTTGATCTACTTGCGCGACACTCGTGACACTGTGCACACTTTCTTGCATGACCATTTCCCAGAAATCAAGGTCACGCCTATCGAAGGAACCTATCTTATGTGGTTAGATTTTCGGGCTTGGAACATGAGTGACGCACAATTAAAACATTTCTTTGTTCATCAAGCCGGTATTGGTATGAGTCCCGGTATTTTATTCGGCGCAGAAGGAAGTGGTTTTATGCGGTTGAATATCGCTGCGCCAAAACGAATTATTCTTGATATTGTTAACAAAATAGTTAAATCACGATGAGTGTATTTCTATTTTAGTTCGCATCAAAATTTCATCAAATTCAATCCCATGTTTCAGGTGCGACAATTTGTCGCATTATATTTTTTAATAGAGTGAACTATAATTTTTTTGCCATTCTGAAATCGAATGAATGGAGTGAAAGAAAGAAATCATAATTAAAGAATAGGATTCGAGTCAAAATGATAAATATTAAACAAACCCTTATGACCGTTAGCGCCATTGGCACTTTCTTGGCATTTAGTATGTCTGCAAGCGCTACCTCGTCAGTAATCTACGCAGACCCTGTTCCTGGTAGTACCGAGCCTGGTGTTTGCAATGGCGGCATTAGTTACGAATGGACGGTAAAAATGGGCAGTTCTCACACCGCTGGATTCGTCAATCATGTCGGCGCAAAAAGCTTTAACGAACCGCCTCCTGCCTACGAGCCACCTGACACAGGATGGACACATACGGCTAACTGGGTCGCTTTTGAATTGACCAAAGATGCAATGGTAGAAATTGAAGTAATGCGGCAAGAAGGCGTCCCTTACGCAAGCAAAGATCCGGTTACCAAAGCTGATATCATCGCAACCGCTCGCAATAAATTAATACCAGCGTTTGCGATTTATTCAGGCTGGGACGATACCAGTTGCGAAGAGCACCGTTTCAACAATTCAGGGGATACGGATTGGACTACCGTTAAATACATGACAAATGCATTGAACAAAGGTGGTTGGGCGACTGCTAAACGCAAAATCAAACTCAAAGCAGGTAAATACACCATCGCGATCGGTGGTTCACCCAAAGTTTTGGATACTTATCCCGATGCAAAAACCTGTGATCCTTTGACGGATAAAGTGTGTTATGCCTATACCGGTAGACATGGGTTTAGAGCCAATATCAAAACCCATCCCGTTGGAAAGGGCGCTGCAAGCAGTTCTGAAGATAGCTCTTCTTCAACCAGTAACTAATATTAATATAGTTAAGCTCTGCACAGTCTCCGGTTAGCCCGGAGACTGTTGTTCTAATCGTAGTTAAATTGTAGCGAACCTATCTTCTATGACTTTATCGTGACTCTTACGATAGTTGCTTGTTCTACTCATACCACATTTATTCTCCAGTAATATTGCCACGAAAAGTAGAGCGGCCTCCTCAGAATGTAACTGTTCAAGAAATCATAACTACCATTTGTTGCTGAGTTTTCGTTCAACTTTTCTAGACGGTCATTATTATGTATCAACGTTTTATTTTAATTCTAGTTTTCATTATTCTCCTGTTTAATATTAAAAGCAGTCACGCTGCCGAAGATCTTCCGCGACCCCCATCACTAAAAACCGTTTCGGTGCCTGAACCGAGTAACCTTGAAGATTTTGTTATAAACAAACAAAAAGCCATTGAACTAGGCAAAGCATTATTTTGGGAAATGCGTGTCGGTAGTGATGGGATAACCGCTTGTGCTACTTGTCATTTCAATGCTGGCACGGATAGCCGATCTTTTAATCAAATCAATCCTGGTTCTAATCGTATTCATAACGACGGCGCGCCTGATCCAGATTTAACGTTTGATTTTGGTCCCGCACAACAATTAAAGCCCGAAGATTTTCCTTTTCGAAAACTCAGCAACATTTTTGACCGAGCTTCCCCTGCTGTGTCAGATTCCAATGATGTGGTTTCTTCACAAGGCGTCAAAGCAGCCGATTTTCTTTATACCAAGCGTGGTAAAAGTGAAGATATCGTTGTACCGAGAATCGATACTGACGGTTTTTCCATCCATAATAAAAACATTCGTAGAGTAGCGGGACGCAATTCACCAAGTGTGATCAACGCCGTTTTTAATTTTCGCAACTTTTCCAATGGCAGTGCGCAGAACGATTTTAACGGTGTCAACAAATGGGGATCGCGCGACATTAATGCAAAAGTTTATCGCGTTGCTACCAATTCGAATCAGATCGAAGCCGTAACGGTGAGCCTTAACAATTCTAGTTTAGCTTCCCAAGCTGTTGCGCCACCGCTCAGTGATCGGGAAATGAGCGCAACTGGAAGGACATTTCCTGATATCGGACGTAAATTAATCAGCATGCGCCCACTTGCGCTACAAAAAGTTCATTTTGAAGATAGTGTGTTAGCTAAATACAGCCGCTGGCCAAATACTGGGCTGACAATATCTTCTTATCAGAAAATGATTCAAAAAGCGTTTCATCCACAATGGTGGAAGTCCTCTCAATTCATCCGAATCAGCGAAGATGGTGTTAACGTTATTTCGCATGGCAAACCAAGTCATTTCAATGACTATAGTTTAATGGAATACAACTTCTCACTTTTCTTCGGCTTGGCGATTCAAATGTATGTTTCCACGTTGGTGGCTGACGACACCCCGTATGATCGATTTATGATGGGTGAAAATTCAGCAATCAGCGAAGCGGCCATCAAGGGTGTTGATTTATTTCGCAGTCAAACCCGCGGCCGTTGTATCAACTGTCATGAAGGCGCAGAATTAACCGGAGCCTCCATTACTCGTGTATTAGCCAGCCCGGTAAGAATCCGAGAAGAGCAGGCTTTTGATCGCGGTTTCAATAATGTTGCCATAAATCCTGCAACCGAAGATATCGGCTTAGGCGGCAAAGATCCATTTGGTAATCCACTTTCTTATTCACGGCATGCATCGACAAACATTCCTAATTGTGCCAATGGATTGCCGTGCCCGGTCATTGCCGATGGATTTTTTAAAGTTCCTGGGCTTCGCAACGTCGAGTTAACTGCCCCCTACTTTCATAATGGCGGTACTTTGACGCTACGCCAAGTTTTAGACTTTTACAGTCGCGGTGGAGATTTCCCTGCGCTTGAACAACTCGATGGCTCGGAAATTGCAGGCTTGAATGTTTTGTCGAATAGCGAGGAAGAAAAAGCGAATCTCGAAGCGTTTTTGTTATCGCTCACTGATGAGCGTGTACGCTTACGTAAAGCACCTTTTGATCATCCGCAATTATTTGTTCCCATCAAAGATAAAGGTCATGGTGATTTAGAGAATTCTAGAGAGAATAATCGAAGCACTTATCTAAAAATCAATGCAGTCGGAAAAAATGGTGGTAGGGCTCTCAAATCTTTTTTACAGTGAAGTAGGAACTTTCGTGCGGAAATCTCGATCTCATTGGCCATCATCTTTCGGTGGCTAATGATATAACTAAACGCTTTATTTATTTGACTTAACCGATTATGATGAACGATAGATGTAGCAGATTTTCTTAACATTGAATACTGTAACGAGGTCGGTGCAACTGAATTACAGAGCGCTTATCTTAACAATGCACTTTACAAAGGAGTATGACTATTATGCAACTTAAAACCACGCTTATGGCAACAAGCATTTTAGCAATTTTTATCAGTTCACCTCTTTGGGCTGCTGACGCAGGTCATACATCGGAAGCTATGGAGCATGCAGGAAAAGCTCAAGCGCATGGTGAAGTAGGGCATGCTAAAGAATCGCTTGAACATGCAAAAGATAGTTTAGCGCATGCTAAAGCTGCTGGTAAGGAGCATGCAGAAGCGCATAAACATATGGATGAGGCTATTAAACACTTGGAAGAATCCATCAAACATGCCGAAATGGGTCACGGTAAGGAAGCTGCTAAGCACTCTGAAGAAGCGATGAAACATATGCGCCAATCAGGACATTAATAAGCAATATTCATAATTTTCAAGTTTAGAGTTCAAACTCACCATCAATATAATCAGTCCCTTGCCTGACCTTAGGTCGGGTAAGGGATTTTTTAATACCAAGTTTTTCCAGCGTATTTTTAGTAAGCTTTCTCATTGCTTTTGCGTTTTTAAGATACGTATCACAAAAAGTTAAGTAATTCGAGATCTTTGTGCGTGCGGTGGCTTACAGCAAATTGCGTGCTTATCAAAAAGAAACGAAACAATTTTCTATGATTAAAAATAGGTTAAAACTGACGTAACAACCACGCTAAACTTCCTATGGATAGAAGAAACACTATGATCGCAATCAAGGCATAACGTTGATACTTTTTAGCCAATCGTGATTGAGGATATACCGAAATAATAAAAGGATATCGGCTTTTTACAGGCTTTGCGATGATATTGACATCTGGCTCTAATGCCAATTGCTGATGAATTTGTTCGGCTTCATTGTGTGCTTGTTGTCGCGCAACTTCCCATTCTTGTTGATCGATCGTTCCGTCTTGATTGCTGTCAAAACGCTGCTTCAATGTGGCTTGATCTTCTTTCCATTCATTGAGCAGATTAATCATAATCGCGCGTTCGCTTTGCTGTGTGATTGCCGAGAATGTCGTAAATTGCCCTAATATAAAAAGTGTTTGCCCCGGCAGGATCAACGATTCACTATAGCGATACTTATTGCTCAGTTCATGAAATGAGGATTGGCTTTCGAGCAGAAGTGTTTTGGTGGGCCATTCGGTATTTCCATACCATGTGAGATGCTCGTTGCCATTCACTTCAGCATGTGTTGGGTCGACATAGCAACTACTATCCCCATCAACTAACTTAAACCGATGATCACTGATATTGTTGTAGACAATGCGCCACCGAGTTTCTTCACGATCACTGTCGACAACCGATTCTTTTTGTTGGATTTGACTGCGATACCAAAGGCATGGATGGTTGGATAGAGGTGCGTAGATGATTTTATCGTCAATAAATTGACCTTTCCCAACTAATTCTACATAACCTTGGTGCGCGGAGCGCAATTTAGCAGTAGGAGTATCTTCAATGATCCCCTTGCGCTTCCAATTGTGTATCAATAAATAGAGGCTGATGATTGCAACGAGTACGCAGCATGCTGCCGCAAAAGTAAGGTCTTCTCGAGACATCTCAGACAATAAGCTGTCCATACTGCTGAGCTAATTTTAGCGAAATAATTGGCTGATATTGACGTCGGCAGTGTCTGATTCGTTAAATTCCAGTAAATCCCGCGAAGTAAAACGAAACCATCGCGCGATCAATACATCTGGAAATTGCTCGATACGCACATTATTGATTTTCACTGCCTCGTTATAGAATTCCCGCCGGTCTGCGATACTGTTTTCTAACCCAGTGATTCTTGCTTGCAGATGCTGAAACTTCTCACTTGCTTTAAGCTCAGGATAATCTTCTGCAACAGCAAATAAGTTGCCTAATCCGATGCGCAAATTATGTTCTGCTGAACCTAGCGCGCCTATATTGCCAGATTCACGTGCTGCGGCTACTTGTGAACGTGCTGCAATGACTTGTTTAAGCGTTTCCTGTTCATATCCCATATATTGCTTGCAGGTTTCAACTAGCTTAGGGAGTTCATCGTGACGTTGTTTTAACAGCACATCGATATTTGACCAGGCTTGCGATACATTATGCTTAATATCAACCAAACGGTTATAGATTGAAATAACATAAATAACCATAATTACTATCAATGCTAATACTATATAAGCAATCACTTCCACAGAGCTCTCCTTATATTAATTAAGTGCTTGGTTAATATACCCGAAACAGTAATACGACCGCTATTAAAAATTGTTGATTGGATTTTAAGGAAACGCCTGATTTATTGAAGGATCTAGTAAAACACATTGCAGCTTAAAGGTGCGTTTTTGTGTACATTTATATTCGTATCTTCTCAAAATGATGTAAACAACGCTAATGAATGTAACAAATTACATTATAAAATCACTAGATGCTTGACAATTCATAGTAACATTCAGTACTTTGCTATTAGTGCAAGAAAACCATAGTCTTGTACAAAACTATCGTTGAAATATCGACGCAATTTCTCAAGGAGATGACTCATGACTGTAGCTAAAGTAATTGAAATCAGCACAAGCAGCACTAAGAGTTTTGAACATGCCATTAATGAGGGTATCGCACGTGCTTCTGAAACGATCAATAATGTCTGCGGAGCATGGGTTAAAGAGCAGAAAGTCGAAATCAAAAATGGGAAAATTGTGGAGTACCGTGTCAATCTTCAAATTACCTTTATATTAGAAAGTAAAAAAGCAGTTTTGAAATCTGTCGCAAAGCCAGTTGTTAAGAAGGTTGAAGCGAAGAAGAAATAGTTGCTTTCCACCGGGATCAATAGATTTAGAGGACAATATGCGTGACTCAGATTCACAATCGGGTTTGAATATCAATTTGATTGTGCCGGTCGCACTGTTAGCGGTGTTGTTAATTGTTCCTTTTTCGATTAATTCGCTGTTGCATTTCTTTACTGTAAAACGTCAAGCGACCCCTTTAGTCATGAAAATCCCGGTGGATAATAACGCAATTTCTATTCCGTCTAGTGCTAAGCAGTATGAATCTTTTGAAGTTAGCCTTAATTTAGAAACGCAGCAGTTTGCTAAATTCATTAATGAAATTGTTGCAAACGCGTCGGAAGGCACGTCTTATCAGGGTATAGTAGGTCGCGTATCAGAAAATATGAAGGCGGAGATCGCAGGGGAGAGCTGGTTGATCGATCGTGAACATGCGCAAGAGCCGATTTCATCTTACCAAGGTCTATCTAATTGGCGTTGGCGCGTCACACCTGAATCTTCTGGTAAACAAGAATTAATGTTTTATTTGCACTTGTCGACCCAAGACGGTACTCGCTTGGATAGCAAGGTTATTGATCTTGCAGAGGCAAGTTTTTTAGTAGAAGCGAACTGGTCTGAGTGGTTTAAAAGAAACGGGCTTTGGATAGCCATCAGCATATTCATAGTTGTTGCAATTACCTTCCAAAGGCGTCGCTATCGCAGCGAAAGCCGTCATTAATTTTTTCTCAAAAAAACTTGAAATAGTTTTAACAAACCTTATATACAGTTTTGAAGGCGCGTTGCATCGCAATTTGCGTTTAGGATAAAAACTGCCAACGCGTAATTCTGTAATTAAATTGATAAGGAGAGAAAATCATTATGGCTATTACACGTTACGAGCCTTGGGGTTTGTTGAGTCAATTACAAAGAGAATTGGAAAGAAATGTCGCCGAAGGATCTTCGGCAACTGCCGAATGGGCTCCTGCGGTAGATATCAAGGAAGAAGCGGATAAGTTTGTGATTCATGCCGATATTCCTGGCGTGAAGCCTGAAGAAATTGATATCAGTATGCATGATGGCGTTTTAACCATTAAAGGCGAAAAGAAAACCGAAGCTAAGTCTGAAAATGCTGGTTATAAACGTGTTGAACGAACATACGGATCATTCTATCGACGCTTTAGTTTGCCAGATACCGCCAATGCGGATGCAATATCGGCGGCTTCCAAACATGGTGTGCTGGAAGTCGTGATACCAAAGCGGGAAGCGGTGCAACCGAAGAAAATCAATGTTGCATCAAACGACAGCTAATCGATGTTGTCTCTTCAACAAACAATGGAGCCTTCGGGCTCCATTGTTGCGTTAACAAATAGGTGATGAAGGCTCGCTTTAGATAATTCAAGCCATCAAGAACAGGGTGTGGGGTACTTACTGATACCGTGCGAAGTTATAATAGCTTGTACTCATTGATGAGGAAGTACAGTCTATTTAATTTTCGTTTCTTCAATGATCTGTGCGTCTTCTATGACATTTGACCGCTTAGAATGCGGGGTCGGTGTTGTGTCGTTCCAATCTTCGTCCGGATAATTGGTTTGGTGAGCCGTGCGATTGGCTTGCTGATATTTCCGGCGTAACCACCAGAATCTGGTCCCAATAACTGTTGCGGCTACCGCTAGTAAAGCCATAAATGCTGCAAAAAAGAAAAAACCAACCATGGTCATGACAATGACCACTGGAATGAGAAGTGCAATGGTGATCCAGCTATTCGCTGGGAAAATGGATGAACGACCAGTAGTATGGGGATCAGATCCGCGCGCATCACTCTGCAAAATTCTTTGGATAATGATTCTTTTTTGTTCGTGATTCATTGCATTAACTCCTCTATGTCAACGATGGTTTTGGGTGCTGTTGCGGTTAACAGTTGATTACCTTTTTCAGTCACTATCACATCATCTTCTATTCGGATTCCAATATTCCAGAAATGTTCCGCAACATTTTCATCCGCGCGAATATAACACCCTGGTTCGACTGTGAGTACCATGCCAGGCTGGAAACGCCGCCACTCACCTTGTTGTTTATATTGACCAGCATCGTGTACATCCATCCCTAACCAATGGCCAGTACGATGCATATAAAACCGTTTGTAATCTTCGGATTCTAGCACGCTATCGAGGTTTCCCTGACATAAACCGAGGTCGATGAATCCTTGAGCGAGAACTTTTAATGCAGCTTGATGCGGTTCGTCCCAGCGATTATCAGGTTTTACTTTTGCGATAGCAGCAGCTTGCGCATTCAAAACTAATTGATAAATATCTTTTTGCGCCGATGAAAATTTTCCGTTGATAGGAAAAGTACGAGTAATATCCGAAGCGTAACCCTGCAATTCACAGCCAGCATCGATTAGCAGCAAATCTCCCGATTTTAATACGGCATTGTTTTCGACATAGTGCAGCACGCAAGCGTTTGAACCTCCCGCTACAATCGATGTATAGGCCGGTGACCGAGCGCCGTGACGGTTGAAGGTATACAGTAATTCGGCTTCGATTTCGTATTCATATTGGCCTGGTTTGGTCATTTTCATCGCATTTCGATGGGCTTGCACGGAAATATTGGCCGCTTGCTGCATCACATCGAGTTCTTGATCACTTTTGATCAAACGCATTTCATCCAAAATGCCGCGACAGTCATTGATTTTTTCTGGAGCCATGATGCCCGTGCGAACTTGCTCGCGAACCTGATTCAACCACTGCATGATGCGCTGATCCCAAGCGGGGTCATGCCCAAGCATGGTATAAATGATGGGTTGATTCGAAAGTAGGGTAGGGATGATATCGTCAAGTCGATTAATAGGGTAAGTTTCATCCAGCAGAAAAGTTTCTTTGGCGGCTTCCGGACCATAGCGGTACCCGTCCCAAATTTCACGTTCCTTATCTTTGGCACGACAAAATAGAATATGTCTTTCAGGCGCTTGATCAGTTTTTGCAACAATGACCAATACAGCTTCAGGTTCGGTAAAGCCACTCAAATAATAGAAATAGCTATCAAAACGATAAGGATAGTGTGCATCGCGGTTGCGTATTCGCTCTGGCGCCGTCGGAATAATCGCGATTCCGGCTTGCATGTGTTGCGCAAAAGTATGGCGCCGTTTGAGATAGGATTCCATGGGGATGATCAATGATTGCATAGGGATTATTCTTTTCAAAGAGTTTTATTAGGATTGCGCGCGTCGCTTTAATTGATTGTCCAATTGTTGTAGGCGCTCAGGCGTGCCGACATCGATCCATTCACCGGAAAAATATTCACCAGTCACTTTGTTTTCTTGTATGGCTCGACGCAGTATTGGCGCTAATTTTGCAGCTTCTCCGGGCATGATGGATTGAAATAGTTGCGGATGATAAATACCGATGCCACTAAACGTGAATTTCTGCGTACCTTCCAATCGAAGGTAGCCATCTTGCAATGAAAAGTCACCTTCGGGATGATGTTCTGGATTATCAACCAGTACGAGGTGTGCTAGGCATTGATTTTCCGGTGCTAGCATGGCATCCAAAGTAGCTCGCAAAGAAAGATAATCGAACCCACAAAAAATATCTCCATTGACTACCAAGAATGGGATTGTTTTATGTGTATCGGTCAACAAGCTCATCGCATTGGCAATCCCACCGGCTGTTTCTAGCACGATTTTTTCAGGCGAATAATGAATCTGAACACCGTATCGATCGCCGTTTCCCAAAGCATTCTCAATCATTGCACCGAGGTAAGCATGATTGATGACAATTTCAGTAAACCCCGCCTGTGCCAGGTTATAAATTTGATATTCAATGAGTGCATGCTGACCGGCTTTCAGCAGAGGCTTGGGCAGATTGTCCGTGAGCGGACGCATGCGCTTTCCTTGGCCAGCGGCGAGGATCATGGCCCGGTACGGATTATTGCTAGAAAGAATAGCCAATTTTCGAATTAGGAGTTACGTCATGCAATTCGTCGAACAGATTCATCAGCGGCGAGAGTTCTCTATATCGATCACAAGTTTTTTGCAAATATTCCATCACAAGCGGCATGTCATTGAGATAATTTGATTTTCCATCGCGATAATTGAGTCGTGCAAAAATACCTAAAACTTTCAGATGCCGCTGTACTCCCATCCATTCAAAATCACGGTAAAAATCGCCAAAGTCAGTGGCTACCGGCAGATTTGCCTGACGGGCTTTTTCCCAATAACGAATTGTCCAATCGAGAATCCGTTCTTCATCCCAACGAATGTAGGCGTCTTTAAACAAAGAAACTAAATCATAGGTTATCGGACCATAGACCGCATCTTGGAAATCAATAATGCCGGGGTTGGGTGACGACACCATTAAATTGCGCGAATGATAATCGCGGTGAACAAACACTTTGAGTTGATTGAGGTTATTTTGTAAAATTTGATCAAAGACGTTTTCTAATAGTGTTTTTTGGTTTTGAGTTAATTCAGCTTGCAGGTGTTTAGCAATATACCAATCAGGAAACAAATTTAATTCTCTCCGCAACAAGGCTTCGTCATATTCAGGTAATTGCTTTGCTTGCGCGGATAATTGCATTTTAATGAGCGCATCGGTAGCATCGTTATACAATCGATTGGCTTGCTCATGATGCTGGATAAGCACCTGTAGGTAAGTGGTATTCCCCAAATCTGAAAGCAGCAAAAACCCTTGTTCTAAGTTTTGCGAAATTACTTTAGGTACATGAACTCCTGTATTGGCAAGCATCTCTGCTACTTGTATGAATGGCTTACAATCTTCTTGTTGGGGGGGCGCATCCATCACGATCCATGTTTGATCGTCAATAAAAATGCGAAAATAGCTTCGGAAACTCGCATCAGCGGAAGCGGTCTTGAGGGTAAAGTGTTTACCTGGAAATTGGGTTTTAAGCCAACTTTCTAATAATTGTTGACGTTCCATAAGTGTATCTTATTGGAGAATAAAGCATTGGAAAGTTAAAAAAATATCAAATAAATTTTAATGTTAAAAACTGACATGGCAGAATAGGCCATCCATAACAATAGATTATGGGATTTTATCACGGTGATTTATAACGGGTGTGTGATATCAGTGATGTCAGTGTGATAACCGTAAAGGAGAAACGAATGATTAGCAAAAATATGATCGATGAAATCAACGCCAAAGTAAACGAAATTTTTCATAACAGTCCGGTTAAGGATATCGAAAAAAACGTCAAGGTTTTATTGTCCGGTGCGTTTACTCGTCTTGATTTAGTAACACGTGATGAATTTGAAATTCAACAAGAAGTATTACAACGCACTCGTGAGAAGTTAATGATTCTTGAAGCTAAAGTTGCGGAGCTGGAAGCGCGTTCTCAACCCGCTGCTATCCGCGCTGTCGATAACGTCACTGAATTGCATCAGCATCAATAACGATCACATTGAAACACTGATTGCAAAATTTAGGATAAACCTGTCGGTGTTCAGATATCTACAGGTTTAAACAGTATGTCACTTGCAGTGTTGTATAGCCGTGCTTTGTCAGGCATGGAAGCGCCGTTAGTGACTGTCGAAACGCATATCGCTAACGGGTTGCCTAGTTTTACGATCGTCGGACTTCCCGATACTGAAGTTCGGGAAAGTAAAGATCGCGTTAGATCCGCTTTGCAAAATTCCCATTTTAAAATTCCCGCGCAACGCATTACGGTCAATTTAGCGCCTGCTGATTTGCCAAAAGAAAGTGGACGATTCGATCTCCCAATCGCACTCGGTATCTTGGCTGCCACAGGACAAATTCCTAAGGAAGAATTAGAGCAATATGAATGGGCGGGAGAGTTAGCCCTAACCGGAGAATTACGACCGATTCGAGGTGCACTAGCAATGACGTATCATGCTGCGCAATCCGGGCGTCGTTTCGTGTTGCCCGAACAGAATGCTTTAGAAGCTGCGTTAGTAAAAAAAGCCACCATTTATGCGGCAAAATCGTTGCTGCAAATATGTGCGCATCTTACGAAGCAAGAACGATTGCCAGTTTTTCAGAGTAATTTGCCTGAAGATATTGACGATGCAAAAAAGGATTATCCAGATTTTGAAGATGTTAAAGGGCAAGGGCATGCCAAGCGCGCATTAGAAATCGCTGCCGCCGGAAAACATAGTATTCTGATGGTTGGGCCGCCAGGAACAGGGAAATCCATGTTAGCAGCGCGTTTCCCAGGGATTTTGCCGCCAATGACCGAAGATGAGGCGCTGGAATCGGCTGCAATTCAATCACTGAGTCAGGGCAGTTTCAATATTTCCGAATGGAAACGCCGACCCTTTCGCGCACCGCATCATACGGCTTCTGGTATTGCACTGGTTGGAGGCGGTAGTTATCCACGGCCTGGGGAAATTTCTTTAGCACTGCACGGAATATTATTTTTAGACGAATTACCTGAATTCGATCGAAAGGTATTGGAAGTGCTGCGTGAACCATTGGAGTCAGGAAAAATAACGATTTCTCGAGCCGCTCGTCAAGCCGAGTTTCCTGCCCATTTTCAGTTGGTATCGGCGATGAATCCATGCCCTTGTGGCTACTTGGGGCATCCCTCTGGCAAATGCCATTGCACGCCCGATCAAATCGCCCGCTACCGTGGCAGAATCTCTGGCCCGTTACTGGATCGCATTGATATGCAAATCGAAGTACCGGCAATTCCACAGCAAGAACTTATCCGTCAAAATGCGAAAGGGGAGAAAAGCGCCGCCATTCGTAAGCGTGTTGAGAAAGCGTATCAACGACAGCTTGATCGTCAGGGAAAAAGTAATAATCAATTAAGTGTCAAAGAAATAGAACAGTTTTGCACGATTGATAGCATCAGTGAGAATTTATTGAAGCAAGCAATCAGTCGCTTGAATCTATCCGCGCGTGCGTATCATCGCATTCTCAAAGTCGCGAGAACGATTGCAGATTTAGCGGGGCCCGAGAAAATTACTAACCAGCATATTGCAGAAGCAATTCAGTATCGTAGATTGGATAAGCAATGAGTCATCCAACTTAACAGGATTATCTATCGCTTGAAAAATAAATTTACGCGATGTCATCACTCAAGTTTACCTACTGCTTGAG